>Ga0192239_1069_pt2 | contig 35834 bp, 24 predicted proteins | sample Koala_Koa27_G3_FD_131231 | JGI IMG/M metagenome (GOLD analysis project Ga0192239, IMG submission 131231) | Enriched cells from koala feces incubated with labeled cellulose particles, San Francisco Zoo, California, United States - Koala_Koa2-7_G3 ... | reverse complement strand
TGGTTAAATATAATCTTGAAACCCGGAAACAAGATGAGTATTTCGTTCCTAATAGTTCGAAGCGGGTTATAGGCAGTAATCTGATAAATGTACTTTTTGAAGATAAGAAAGGTAATATATGGGCGGGTTCTTCGGGAGATGGTATATTCCTATATGAGCCGGATATCAATTCATTCAAACCGTTTAACTCACACAATTCGGACCTGATCAATGATTATATCCTCGATATAAAAGAGTCTTTGTCCGGCTATCTCCTGATAGCCAGTAATCAGGGCTTTTCACGTTTTGATATGGAGAACCAGCGCTTTTATAACTATAATAAACAGAATGGTTTTCCGATGACGGCATTGAACCCTTACGGATTGTTTGTGGCCAGCGATAATGAGATATTCCTTTCCGGTCCCAAGATGATGATATCTTTCTTTGAAAAAGAATTGAATTCTTATGTAAAGCCCTATCAGCTTAACTTCACTTCATTGGAAGTGAATAACCAAGTTATATTGCCGAATGATGACTCCAATATTCTCTCTGAGTCTATTTTGTATCAGCCACAAATTACGCTGAATCATAACCATTCCATCATCACTATAAATTTCTCGTTATCCAATTATGTGTCGGTACTGAGAAACCGGATTTACTATAAATTGGAGGGATTTGATAAAGACTGGATGAGTGCAGGTTATCGTAAAGGCATTACTTACACCAACCTGAATCCGGGTAAGTATAAGCTAAAGATAAAGAGTTCTGAGGAATATTCCGGTAAGGAAAGTATCTTTAAGGAAATCGATATTGTGGTGAAGCCACCTTTCTACAAATCGGTCTGGGCATATTGTATTTACGTTATTATTTTGATTGTGTCTGTCTATATAGTGGTTAGTTTCTATTCTTCCAAATTAAAGTTGCGGGCTTCACTTGAATACGAGAAGAAAGAGAAGAAACAGATAGAAGAACTGAACCAGTCCAAACTTCGTTTCTTTACCAATATTTCACATGAATTCCGTACTCCGCTCACATTGATTGTGAGTCAGTTGGAGATGCTGATGGAAAGGAATGATATTCAGCCGTTAGTGTACAATAAACTGGTGAATATCCATCGAAATACATTACGTATGAAGCGCCTGATAACCGAGCTTCTTGATTTCAGGAAACAAGAACAGGGTTTCGAGAAGTTCAAATACAGCAAGCAGGATATTTATGCGTTCCTGGATGAAATCTATCTGTCTTTCAAGGAGTATGCACGGGGTAAACAGATTAATCTTGAATTTCTTAATAAGGATAGGAATCTGGAAGTCTGGTTTGATGTGGTACAGCTTGAAAAGGTGATTTATAACTTGCTGTCCAATGCTTTCAAATATACATCTCTGGGTGGTACAGTCTCTTTATCAGTACAGGAATATGAAAATAGTGTGGTTATTCTTATTTCAGATACGGGTATCGGTATTGCCGAAAAGAGCCTGGATAAGATATTCGATCGTTTTTATCAGGTCGACAGCACAGACAACCAGAAAGGTACGGGCATAGGATTGGCACTTGCTAAAAGTATAATTGAAGCCCATAAAGGCAAAATCAGTGTGCGGAGCATGGAGGGAAAGGGAACCACTTTTGTGGTTGAATTGCCTTTGGGAGATAGTCACATTGCCGATTCACAGAAAGTGGCAACTCCCGATATCGATTCATCATGCATTTCAGAATTGACCATGTATGGTGACAAGGCACTGTCTGATGTGGTGGATGATGAGAATCCTGCTAATGAATCGGAAGATACAAAGAGTAAAATCCTGATTGTTGAAGATAATGAAGAACTCAGAGGCTTACTGGTCCGTCTGTTCTCCAAAGTATATTCCGTTTGCGAAGCGCAGGATGGTGAAGAAGGACTGGAAAAAACAAAAGAAATACAGCCCGATATTGTACTGAGCGATATCATGATGCCCAAGATGTCCGGTATAGAAATGTGCAGGAAGATAAAGAGTAATTTTGAAACATCCCATATCCCTGTGATATTACTGACGGCCCAGACAGCCGAAGAATATACAATGCAAGGGTTAAAAATGGGCGCAGATGACTATGTGACTAAACCTTTTAATGTGAAACATTTGTTTATGCGTTGTAACAATCTGGTAAACAGCAGAAAGCTGTTACAGAAAAAATATGCAAAACAAATGGATAACAATGTGGATATACTGGCAACGAATAGCGCAGACCATCAGTTCATGGAACAATGTGTAGCGTGTATTGAACAGAATCTGGATAATCCGGATTTTGACGTGAATATGTTTGCCCAGGCCATGAATACCGGCCGTACCAAACTCTTCCTGAAGATTAAGGGTATCACAGGGCAGACACCCAATGACTTCATTCTGAATATCAGATTGAAGAAGGCGCAGATGCTACTGAAACAGATGGATACGAAGACTGTTTCGGAGATAGCATATGAAGTTGGCTTCAACTCCCCAAGCTATTTCATAAAACGTTTCAGGGAGTTGTTCGGGGTGACTCCCGCCCAATATCAGAAAGGAGAAGAATAAGTTTACTATTATAATTGATACTATGAAAACAAGATTATTGTGTGCTTTATGTGCATTATTTCCGTTGTCTCTGTTGGCGGCAAAGGTTCATAAGATAACTCCTGTCACTACCGATAAGGATATCAGGATTGAAGTAATGTTGTCTGCTGAGGCGAACGAAAGTTTGTCCCTTGATGCTGTAATTACGCATGCCCGGAGTAAGGCGATATTATGCAGCCATTCCGGAGAATTTTATTTTAAGAATAAAGTGGATACAACGGTGGTCTGGAAAATAGACCAATTGACTCCTGAATTATGGAGTCCTGTTAATCCTGCACTTTATGACTTGGAAGTAAAGGCGGGTACTGAAACTTTTCATAAGCGGATTGGGTTCAGAAAGTTCGAGATGCGGGATGGTGTATTTTATTTGAATGATAAACCTATCTATCTGCGGGGTAATGCCATTAATCCGCCTGAGCGGGGAATACCCGAACAGCTGGAAAGAAGCAAAGACTTTGCACGTGATTATGTTCGCTTTATGAAGAGCCTGAACATAAATATCATCCGTATTCCTGATGACCAGAATTGGATGGATGTGTGCGATGAAGAAGGTATGATGATATTTGCCGGTCGGTATGGTCGTCCCAAACATGCAACCAAGACTGCACCACCGACAGACTTTGACCTGTCACTCAGAACCTATAAGGAAATTGATCTGGGACCGTTCACTCCCCATCCTTCCGTAGTCATCTATATTTTATCCAATGAAATGCCTTATGAAGGTAAAACGGGCGATCTGTATCGGGAATTCTTGACAAAGATGTGTAGTGAACTCAAGAAATGGGATGATACCAGATTGTATATAGGCAATACCGGTTATGGGCTGGGGCATTCGGGCGATATCTATGATGTACATAGGTATTGGGGATGGTATTATAATACTTTCCTTACTTATCTCAATATGCGTGATAAGGCGATGTGGCAAAATCCGGGAAGAGTACAACCGATTACTTTTACCGAATGTGTAGGAAACTATACAGGAATAGACGGGCGTTTCAACCTCTGCTCCAGAACCAAACAACCGGGTTCGCAGAAGTGTTGGACAGGACATCTGCCCGATGATGAACAAGCCGGAGCAGCTATGACCTATCAGGCTTTTGTACTGAAGAATGCAACGGAATTATTCCGTCGGTTGAGAAGTCAAAACAGCTGTCTGGCAGGTACCATGCCTTTTACAATTATATTTCATAACTGGGATGGAGTAAAATCCTTTGCCGAGATGAAACCGAAACCTGTAGCCTGGCAATACCAGATCAGTTATCAGCCTGTACTGCTGAGTTGGGAGAATTGGCAGTCGCAGATTTATGCAGGGAGTAAGCTTGCGGTGGTAGCCCATGTTGTCAATGACGATGATTATGGCAATGATTTGGATGAAGTTCATTTGCAGTGGTGGATTGAAAAGGAAGGTGAGAAAGTATTGGCGGGAGAGGTCGATCTTCCATCTGTTCCTTATTATGGCACTTGTAAAAGGCCTTTGCCAATAGATATTCCTCAGAATCTGCCTTCGGGAGACTATATGCTGAAAGGTGAGATTTGGTCGAAAGGCAGTAAGGTGTCCTATAATGAGAGTGAACTGTTCATAGCCGGAAAAGACTGGCGGGGTACAGAGATGATGAAGAAAACCATTTATGTGTACGATTCTTCGGCAGGAGAGCAAACCTTGAGCTGTTTGCAGAAACTTGGTTACCCTGTAAAAGCGGTACGTATGGTTAAGGAATTACCCCGGAGCTCTACCTTAATTCTGGCTAAGAATTCATGGGATGATTTACTGAATAATCAGTCAGAGCAGTTGAAAGAATATGTAAGTAAGGGTGGGCGTATTATTTGCCTGCAACAGGATGCTGCAACATTCAATCAATCGTGGCTGCCAACTTCCGTGGAGTTTCTGAAAGACAGCAATAATGATCCGGTTTATCTTTCACCGTCTCTGGCGTATGCGGATGGTATGAATATCAATCTTGAACGTCCGTATCATCCGGTTTTTAACGGATTAACCCCTAAGCAGTTCCGCCTTTGGTCCGACTATACCTCCTATGATGAATCGAAGAAAGGCTTTCCTGCCATTTATCCGGTGGACAAAGGATATGATCTTCGTGAATCCGGGATGGAGAATGTAGCCGTCCTTGCCAACTATAGCCGTGCTTTGGCTGCGACAGCCTTGTCGGAGATGTTTATGGGTAAAGGCTCCATACTGTTGTCTGGTTTCGATTTGATTAATCATTGTGGAGTAGACCCCGTAGCTGATAAACTCCTTTTCAATATGCTTCGTTATATGTCTGTCGACAAGCAGCATGAACCGTATGTGGAAGTGACTGACTCAATTATCTGGGGAGACTATGCTTCCGAACGGGGAATCGTGAACGCACCTTGTAATGGCCTGATGGTAAACACTGTTCCTATCATTCCAAAAGGACAGGAGCATGACCCCAGATATGAAGTGAAGATTGATGAATATGGTTACCAGTATGCCGGTGCTTATGGTGGGTGGAATTCAAAACCGGGTGTACAATATGTACCTTATGGAAGAAGGCCTATGGCTCCATTCACTTTTTCAAAAGGAGGAAGCCCGTTGATCAGTAAATCATCTACCAGCGGCGAAGGATATTTCTACATGACATTGTCCGGGAAGAAGAAAACCATGATTACCATATTGGAGAATCCTGTGGACGAGCCTCTTAACATCAGCATCACCGTCAATGACAAAACAACAGGGAACTATGTGCTTCAACCCAAGCAACAGTTAAGTGTCGAAACAGATATCTCGCATATAAAGAATACAATGAAAGTTTCCCTGAAAGGAGACCGTCGGGTGATATTACTGAAAACAATATTAAGTACAGGGCGTCCGGATCATACGGAATAAGATTTCTGATAGTTGTCAATCCGATGGCAAAATGCCAGTATTAAACACGACTGTACAAAGTTGCTTCATAAAAGAACGATTGTTATATGTCTTCACTCGGTAAACGGATATCTTTGCAGAGTCATTTTAAAACCGAATTGAACTATGAAACGCATTTTATTTTCTTTATTTTTATTTCTGACCAGCATCGTTGTTTTTGCTGACGGCGGGTTTACGGTTGCCGATGTTTTTACGGATCATATGGTATTGCAACGTAATGCAAACGTGAAGATCTGGGGAGAAGCGGCAGACGGTTCGCAGGTTGAAGTGTTGTTTGAAGGACACAGTCGGAAGAGTAAGGCTGTTGATGGAAAATGGATGGTTACACTAAGGACCGGAGAAGCCGGAGGACCTTATAAATTAGAAGTCATAAATGGTAATAATAAGGTTAGTTTTAGAGATGTTTTCGTAGGTGACGTATGGCTGGCGGGTGGTCAGTCAAATATGGAGTTTGCTTTGCGCAGGGTGAAGGACGCGAAGGCGGAAATCGATTTGGCTGATTATCCTCAGATACGTTATTATAAAGTACCGAGAAAATACTATCCGGAACACGAAGTGCCTGAAACATCATGGAAGACTTGTACTCCTGAGACAGCACCGGAGTTTGCAGCTGTTGCTTACTACTTTGCGAAGAATCTGCATAAAGATTTGAATATTCCTATCGGTATCATTCAACTACCCGTAGGAGGAACGACGGTTGAGACGTGGACGAGTCGGAAGTTGCTGTTGTCCGATAAAGACTTCCGTCCTGTCATAGAGCGTTATGATAGTATTGCTGATGCTTATCAGCCTGGAGAGTACGAGAAAATATATGACCGTTATATTAAGTCTCTGGCAGAGTATAACAAATTATCAGCAGAAAAGAAACAATACATAGGTAAACCTACGGAGCCTATGGGAAAATGGAACTTTCGTCGTCCGGTCGGTTTATCCGAAACGATGTTGAACGTTGTCAGTCCATATACTCTGAAAGGATTTATTTTCTATCAGGGAGAGTCGAATACAGCACGTGGAGCGCAATATCGTAAACTGTTCCCCGCTATGATAAAGGAGTGGAGGACGTCGTGGGGGCAGGGAGATATTCCTTTCCTGTTTGTACAGTTACCCCGATTTGAAACAAAGACCCGTTACTGGAATGAGTTGCGTGAAGCGCAATACCTCACTTCACTGCATGTGAAGAATACAGGTATGGCCGTTGCTTTTGACCAGGGAAATCCCAAAGATATTCATCCGATTGTGAAAGATACAGTTGGCTGGCGCCTTGCACAGTTGGCTTTGGGTAAAGTTTATGGTAAGAAGATCGTCTATCAGGGGCCTGAATTTAGAAAGAAGACGAAAACCGGAGACGGCAGTTTACTTCTGGAATTTGCGAATGCGGGTACAGGGATTATTGCCAAAGACGGTTCTTCCTCGCTTTCCGGATTTATGGTTGCAGGTAAAGACGGTCAGTTTTATCCGGCTGAAGCAGTGATTGTTGATAACAATCGGGTACGTGTAAAGAGCAATCAGGTAAATAATCCTGTAGATGTCCGTTATCTCTGGGTGAATAGTGGATACATGAATTTATTTAATAAAGAAGGTTTTCCCGCCCTTCCCTTCCGCACGGATAAATACAGGTTGGAAACGGAAGGCGTATGTGTCAATCCTGAACCGATGATACCCCAGCTTGATCTGTTCCTTTTCATTGGCCAGTCCAACATGGCAGGACGGGGATATATTACTGATAACTATAAAAGCAGTATAAAGGATGTATACTTGCTGACTCCGAACGGTGATATGGAACCTGCAAGGAATCCTTTAAATAAGTACTCTACTATCCGCAAGCAAATAGATCTGCAAGGGGTAGGCCCGGCCTATTCTTTTGCAAAGGCCATTGCAGATAAAACGGGGCGCAAACTTGGATTAGTGGTTAATGCACGCGGGGGGGGGGGAGTTCCATAAACTCATGGTTGAAAGGAGCTAAGGATGATTATTATGGAGAAGCTTTGTCACGTATACGCCAGGCCATGAAGTACGGAACGTTGAAAGCGATTATCTGGCATCAGGGCGAAGCCGATAGCCGGAATCCGGAAGCGTATATGGCGAAGTTACAAAAGTTGGTTGCCGATTTGCGGGAAGATCTGGGAGATACCAAGCTCCCCGTCATTGTGGGAGAGATTGCCGAATGGCGGGTGAATGGGACTTCGGATGCATTTAATAAGATGTTGCGTACGGTTCCCCGGCATATTCCCTATTCCTATTGTGTGTCATCCCAGGAATTGGTGCCCCTGATCAATGAAAATGACCCTCATTTTAGTGCTGATAGTCAGATAATCCTTGGTAGGAGATATGCTGAAGCGGCTTATAAAGCCTGTTACTTTAAAGAATAGAAATACCCATTAAAAGATAATTTATGAGCTTGAAGAAACAACTATTTTTAGTCTGTGGTGCTATTGTCATGCCCTTTTTTAGGGCTACATGCAGATAATGTCAATGTAGCATTACACAAACCGGTCACTGCCTCATCGCAGCAGAAAGAGTTTCCGGCATCCAATGTAACGGATGGAATCGTTTCGCGTAAATCTACCTGGATGAGTGGTAAAAGTGCGCGTCCACCCCATACACTGGATATTAATCTTGAGAGATATTATAATATAAACCGGGTTGTTATCTATACAGGAATTCCGGATGCCGAACAAACAGAGCAGGAGAAAGGAAAAGCACCGGGATTCTGGTCGGTGAAGAATTTTAAGATTCAATACTGGGATGATGCCAACTGGACGGACCTGCCGGATACGGAATGCACGGAGAACAGGTTGGATAAGCTTGAGTTCACCTTTCATCCGGAGCTGCTCACTTTTCAGATTCGTCTGGTATCTACCGATGGTGAACCGATCCGTATTAATGAGTTTGAAGTATACGGTAAGGAGAAGGCGGGTATGCCGATTCCTGTTACTACAGGTGAAGCTCCAAGAGTTTCCCAGGAACCTTTGGAAAAGGAAATGCAGGTGACGGTGGCTAAAGAAATCATTGGTAAGTCCATGAAATACGTGGCTTACAATCAAGGATATTATTTACCCGGAAGTAATGTTTCCGGTTGGCTTGAATACTCTAATGTGAACAGTTTGCGCGTATGGACTTCTCTGAACGATTATATTCCTCAGTCCGTTGTGTTCAATGATAAAGAGCTTTCCACATTGGAGGCGTTTGAGTCCTGCAAGAATGAGTTGCGAAACAATCCGGAGCATAACCGTTTCATTCAATGGGAACCTATCCTGGCGAAGTGTGGGGAAGCACATTTCTCTACCAATTCCATGATATTCGAATACACGTTGAAAGAATTGAAACGTCTGAATATCGATGCTATTCTTCAGATAAATTCCACCGATTTTGATGGAACGTGGAGTAATAAATGGAAGCAGTGGCAGCGTTTCTATGCATTGGCTTTTTATGCGGCTAAGACGGGGGATGTAACCATGTACGCCATGCACAACGAACCGAATCATCGCCATGCCGGACCAATGAAGATCACTCAGTATGTAGATGCCATGAAAATAGTTTCGGATGCTGTTTATTGCGCCGTGCAGGATGTGAATAGGCTGTATGGGAAGAATCTGAAATCACGTTTTGTGAGTCCGGTTACAGCGGGTTCCAATACAAACTAGTGGGCCGAAGTCGTGAAGAATCTGCGTATAGACTATCGCGGCTTGCCTTCGGACAGGGATTTGATGGATATATTCTCTACCCATTCTTATAATCTTCCGGCAACAGGTTATGCGTCCAAGGTTTCTGATATAAGAAAGATTATAGTGGAAAATCATCCTTTGAAACAACCGCTTCCGATCGTTTATACAGAAACAGGGCGTTGGATGAATGCATATCTGATCGATAAGGAAGAGACGATGGATTCTCCTTCCTTGTTCACAGAGTGGGCCGGTGAATATACAAACAATACGTTCAATCAAGGGTACGGAATGTGGGCTTTTAAGTTTGCCAATACTACCAGCGGAACATATCCACGTGGAATTAAGTCAGGACATCACTTTATCTGGCAAGGCAAACGGATTGTGGAGGATGCCTATACCAATGTGGCATTGGGTAAGAAAGCAATGGACCTGACTTCATCTCGCCCGGTAGCGGTGAAGGTAATAACCGATGGTAATAAGACAGATGCTTCCATGTGGGTGTCTCCGGATACGGATGCAGAGAAATACCTGGAAATTAATCTGGGAAAAAGCACTTCATTGGGTGGGGCTGTTGTCTATACGGGTTCGGCATATGGAGTTTATACGGCTCCCGACCGCGTGAAGAATTTTCGTTTGCAGTATTGGGACGGTACCGGATGGGCGGATATAAAAGAGACCGTTGAGAAAGATGCACGTTATGCGCAATCCTTTTTTCTGTTCGATGCTCCTGTAACTACTTCCAAAGTCCGCTTTGTTGCAACGGATAAGGGGAGTATCAAAGTGAGGGAAATCAAACTGTTTGATGCGGAGTCCGTCAAAGAGATTCCTTCCTCTTTTGATATAAGTGGCATTCAGCGTACGGGTGAAGTTGTTCGCCTGTTTGCAAAAGGATTTAAGGATGAACGTCCGTTGCTGAATACAGTGAAGTCAGTTGCTGATAATGATGTGGATGCGATAACTTCCTTTAACCCGGAAGAAATGAGATATTATGTATGGCTGGTACAACGGAAACTCTCTTCAAACTCTCTCACACTGGACCTGAAGTCGCTGAACCTTCCGGCAGGAACCAAGGTGATTGCCGAGGAAGTAAGTGCAAATGCTTATGGTGAAGTAGTCTGGATAAAAGAAATCTCAGAAGAAGGACAGCTTTCGTTTGAACTTCCTGCCCAGAGTGTAATGCTCCTTACCATTCCTATCTGTTCCAATGCTGCAAGTACACTGGTGGCAACGGCGGATGCAACCGTTAAGGCCGGGGCAAATAGTGAGAAAAACTTTGGTAAAGCCAAAGTGATGAATATAGAAATGAATGCTTCCCGAGCCAATGGCAATCAGGTTAGCTATCTCAAGTTCGACTTGTCGGGTATGAATAAAGAGAAAATGAATGCCGCTATACTCCGGCTGTATGGCAGTTCGTCAACCAAATCTCCCTATCGCTTCCATGTCTACGCGCTGGATAATAGTAATTGGGACGAAAGTACCCTGAACTGGAAGAATGCCCCCAATCTGGAAAAAGACCAGGTGCGCGTAACCGATGTAGGTAATACGGCACATGTAGCCGGTGAGATAGTTGTGACTGAAACAACATCCTGGCATCAACTTGATGTCACTTCATTGATACGCAAATGCCGGCAGCCGGAAATTACATTTGTATTGATCAGGGAAGTCCGCCAATTGGGAGATGATCCTGATAATAATAAGAATAGTTCCTTCGGAACCAGAGAATCTGTGAATAAACCGGCTCTGATAGTGTGGTAAGCGGAAAAGATTTATTTCGTTCGTACGATTGTGCTTTCTTTCCGTATGATTTTTAGATTCCGATTCTGTGTTTTTTGTGAATTTTGTCTTGTTCCTTTATTAGTAATATATAAATCTAATGTATTAAATGAAAAACTGTTGTTTTAAACTAATCTTATCGGTTGTATTTCTATTGATTATGGCCGATGTACATGCGCAGAACGTGCGGGTAACAGGTGTTGTGTCTGATACGCAAGGTCCGTTGATTGGCGTAAATGTTCGCGTGAAAGATTCTGCAACTGGTGTGATTACCGATATAAACGGTAAATATTCTCTTGAGGTACCTTCGAATTCTACACTCGTGTTTTCGTATATCGGCTATCTGAACCAGGAGCATAAGGTAGGTAATAAAGGTGTTATTAATGTAGTTATGGTAGAGGATACCAAGCAACTGGAAGAAGTTGTAGTCGTGGGCTATGGCTATCAGCGGAAAAGTGATGTCGCTACTTCTGTTGCTTCGGTTAAGACGGATGAACTGAAAAGTTACCCGGCAGGAAACGTAGCTGATATGCTTCGTGGACGCGTGGCCGGTGTTAATGTAACAAGTTCGTCGGGAAGGCCGGGTTCCAATCCTAATATTACGGTTCGTGGTAACCGTTCTATCAGTGCATCCAATACTCCTTTGTATGTTATCGATGGTTCTATCTCAGACAGTGAAGAGTTCAGTACGCTGAGTGCGGAGAACATCGAGTCCATCGAGATTCTGAAAGATGCCGCTTCGCAGGCTATCTATGGTGCCCGTGCCAGCGATGGTGTTATCCTGGTGACAACGAAACGTGGTAGCCAGGGTAAGATGGAGGTAAGTTACAACGGATATGTAGGTATACAGTCTTTATGGCGCAATTTCGATTTCTACTCACCCGAAGAATATGTAATGTTGCGGCGTGAAGCAAAAGCCAATGATAAAGGTGTGATTGATGCACGCGAAATATCCATTGCCGAAGCTTTGGGAGACGATGTCATGCAGCAAGTGTGGGCAAGCGGACAATTTATAGATTGGGAGAAAGAGATGTTGAAGAATGCACTTTATCACAATCATGATGTAACGTTGCGCGGTGGAAATGATAAGATACGGATGGCTGCCGGTGTCAATTACTTCGATCAGGACGGAATGGTAGCCACCGGTTCCGGCTATCAGAAGGCGGCTTTTCGCCTGAATGTGGATTATAACATTAATAAGTGGATCAGCCTTGGTGTAAACTCGTCTTATGCTCTTACCAAATCCGATCGTGAAGACGGTAGTTTCAGTGAGTTTATTACCCGTACTCCGATTGCACAGATTTATAATGAAGATGGTATCTATTCACGCTATATTAATTCTAATAATGATGTCAACCCGTTCTATAGAGCGGAAAACTATAAGCGTGAGATTTCCACCAATAGTTACCGTTTGAATGTTTTCCTGGAACTGAAACCTTTCAAAGGGTTCAATTACCGCCTGAATACATCGCTCTATAACAGAGAACAGGAAGATGGCGAAGCAAAAGGAGTGAATTATCCGGGTGGTGGAGCTACGGCTAAACTGACCGACAGGGAAGACAGAAGTTATCTGATTGAGAACATCTTTACATACAATGTCCCTATTAAAGACCAGAAGCACAAACTGACGATTACCGCAGTACAGTCCGTAGACCATAAGCAGACAAAGCAGTTGGGCTATGCTACCGACCAATTACCGGTGGATATGGATTGGAACTTCATCGCAAACGGCCAGTTTACAGGTTCTCCCATACGTTCCTTTACCGAGAATAACCTGGTTTCTTTCATGGGACGTGCTTCTTATATCCTGATGGATAGATATATTATGAATGTTGCAGTAAGAAGAGACGGCTCCAGTCGTTTCGGAAAGAATAACAAATGGGGTACATTCCCGTCTGTAGCCCTTGCATGGCGTGTGAATCAGGAGAAGTTTCTCCAGAATGCAACCTGGATCGATAATCTGAAACTGCGCTTGAGTTATGGTATCGTAGGTAATCAGAACGGTATTGGTAATTATACGACTCTTGGTCTGACTGACCAACTCAGATATGAGTTTGGCGATAATTCCTATATGGGTTATCTTCCCGGAGCAGAACTTACCAATCCTAACCTGAAGTGGGAGCAATCCAGAACCGTCAACATGGGCTTGGACTTTGGTTTGTTCCGAAACAGACTGTCGGGTACCATCGAGTATTATAAAACCCGGACTACCGATTTGCTTGTTTATCGCGGATTGAATTCAGCCTTAGGTTACGAAAAAATGCTCGATAATCTGGGAGAAACGAAGTCGAGCGGTATTGATATCAGTGTTAGCGGTGACGTTATCCGTACAAAGGATTTCACATGGAGTCTGGGAGCTAACTTCAGCCAGTACTCCAATGAGATCGTGAAGATTGACGATCAGGTGGATGAGAACGGAAAACCGTTGAGCCAGCCCGGAAACAATTGGTTTGTAGGTAAACCTATCAATGTATATTACAATTATGAACCGGACGGTATTTATCAATACACAGATTTTGATATTACCCGTGATGCCTATGGTAAACTGACATATACCTTGAAACCGACCATTGATACGGATGGAGACGGTATACCCGACAAAGTCCTGGAACGTCAGGATGCAGTGGCACCGGGTTCCGTGAAAGTGAAAGACCTAAATGGCGACGGAAAGATTACGGCAGATGACCGTACCCCCATCTCCAAAGACCCGGACTTTACCCTGTCATTGAACACAAGTCTTAAATGGAAAGGCTTCGACTTCTTTATGGATTGGTATGGAGTATCCGGACGCAAGATTCAGAACGCCTATCTCTCAGAATCAAACAGTGGTGGTTCATTGCAGGGAAAATTGAACGGTGTGAAGGTGAATTACTGGACTCCGTTTAATCCTTCAAACGACTTCCCGCGTCCTACCCATAATTCGAATGTGACGTATCAGAGTGCCTTGGCCATACAAGATGCCTCTTACATCCGTTTGCGTACTTTGCAACTGGGATATACATTCCCCACCGCCTGGATTAAGAAAATCCAGCTTCAGAAGTTAAGAGTATATGCAACCGCTACGAATCTTCTTACGTTCACAGACTTCCTGTCGTATAGTCCGGAGTTGACTCCCGGTGCATATCCTGAGTCAAGACAGTTTGTGTTTGGAGTAAATTTGTCATTCTAATTATTAAAGACCGAAAAAATGAAGAAAAGATTATATATAGCAGCTTTAGCAATTGCAGCAATTGCGACGTTGCCTTCCTGTGAAGACTTTCTTAATCCTGAATCGAAGACGGACATCACTTACAACTATCTGATAGGTACTCCCGATGGTCTGAGCCGCGCCGTGATAGGATTATACAATATGGAGAGACAGATAGCCAATGGAGATGGAGGTAACCTGTACGTCGTAAATATGTGCGGCTATAACACGGACATCATGGTGTTCCGTGCAGGAACAAGTGCAGCTATTGCCCGTCTCAATACGCTATTGCCTAACAATGCGGATGTCGAATCATTCTGGACACACCATTATTCCATTATAGGCAAAGCCAATGAAATCATTGTAAGTGCCGAGAACCTGGGGCTTGATGACGAAGTTGTCCATAAGGCATGGGCTGAGGCTAAGTTCTTCCGCGGACATGCATACTTTGAACTATGGAAACGTTTTGAACGTCTCTATCTGAATACACTTCCTACTACGGTAGATAACCTGGTGCGTGACTATAAACCGGCATCTACGGAAGAAGTATTCACTCTGATCAAAGGTGACCTGGAAGATGCAATAGCCACCCTTGCCTGGGACATCCCGAATAAGGACTATGGCCGTATCACTAAGGCAGCTGCCAAACATGTGAGAGCGCAGGTAGCCATGTGGGAAAAGGACTATGATAAAGCAATAAAAGAGTGTGAGGATATCTTCAGGGATGGCACGATGTACTCCCTGATGCCGAAGACGGAAGATGTTTTCAGCGGAGCGGATTTGCGTAACTCCGAAGTGCTGTGGTCCTACCAATTCTCAGAGAACCTGGGAGGTGGCGGAAGCGGTACTCCATTGATGGGACACCGTCTTGCTATTATTACCACTACCCGCTATCAGTCTAATGCCGGATGTACCTTTGAAGCAGCCCAGGGTGGTTACGGTTGGGGACGTGTTTATCCGAATACTTACTTGTTCGGTCTGTATGATAAGGAAAAGGATACCCGCTATGAAAAGCTCTTTATCCACAAGTTCTATTACAATGATCCCACTAATGCCAATTATGGCAAAGAGATACCAGCCGATTGGTATGGCAGTTCTGCCGGATACCTGGAGAAACTGCATCCGATGTCAAAGAAGCATTTTGACCAATGGACCAATGCTACACAGCCTGACAGGACTTCCAGTTTCAAGGACCTGATCGTTTACCGTCTGGCAGAGACCTATCTGATGTGTTGTGAGGCTTACTTCCATCGCGACGGCGGTTCGAGTTCCGAAGCCATCGAATACTATAACAAGACGTGGAGCAGAGCAGGTAATGCCCGTGAGAACGGTCCGCTTACCCTTGATATGATTCTGGATGAATACGCCCGTGAACTGCACTTCAAAGGAGTACGCTGGCCATTGTTGAAACGTCTTGGACTCCTCTACGACCGGGCTCGTGAACACTCGGGCGACTTGAAGTCGGAAGACCCGTATCTGGATACCGACTATGCCTTGTGTCGTGATTACTTCGTGAAAGGCAAACACGAAATATGGCCTATACCACAGAAGCAGATAGACCTGATGGGAGCAGAGAACTTCCCGCAGAGCGATCCGTGGAAATAGGAGAGTTGACTTTAAATTATAAATTAAAAACAGAATCATAATATGAAAAAACTAACTCTGGTTTCATTGATTTTGAGTATGATACTGATTTCATGTAAAGAGCGTGGAGAAGTGCGTATCATGCCGGAATTTAATTATGACCAAACCACTATAAACATATCGAAGAATGAAGGTTCTTCTGCAACGGCTCTTATTTATACGACGGAGGGTGAGGTTACCGCCGAGTATACGGCAGACTGGCTCTCGGTAGATGTGAATCCGAAACGTGCCATTTATAAAGCTACGGCTACCAATGAAACTGGTGAACCGCGTTCTACTGTCGTGAAGTTGGTTTCCGGAGAGTTCTCTGTAGATGTAACAGTGACTCAATCAGATAAGGATGCTTCGGAAGAGAAGGCATTGAAAGTGGGACAAGTGACAGAAGACGGACTCGGTATGATATTCTGGGTTGACCCGTCTGATCCGGAATCCGGAAAGGCTATCTCACTGGAACGTTGGGGCGGCAATCCGTATGAAGCATCTATCATGCCTCATGGCGCTCTGTCGGCAGTAGACGGCCCGGCGAATACAGCTCTGTTTGTAAATGCAGGTCCTAATGATGCTGCCGCCTTGTGTACAGCATTGGGAGAAGGTTGGTATTTACCGGCATCCAATGAATTGCTCGATTTGTTTGACGCATACAATGGTATCGGGCATGAAGATCCGGCATTTACCAATGCAGTGCCTGCCAGTATCAGCGATACGGAAAAGGCAGCCCGTGCCATGTTCGACCAGTACCTGACCGATTTGGGTGGAGCGGTTATAAATGCAGCGGCTGATACGGGCAATGGTGAAAGCTACTGGGCAAGTACGGAAAGTGAAGATGGGCAGAAAGCAAGATACGTCCGTTTCGGTAAGTATGGACTTGACTTTGGTGCCAAGACAGGTACAAGCCGCTTCGTACGTGCCATGAAAGTGATAGGTAACTATAAGTTCCCCGAAGAACCTGCCACACTGACCGTTACCCCTACTCAGGTTGGACTGACCAGTGAAGCCGGTGCTACGGCAGAGTCTACCGTAACTACGAATAAGAGTTCGTATACGGTAACCGTTGAAGGTGATGGCTCCACATGGCTTTCCGTAAGCAAGGCAGAAAACAAGATTACATTCACCGCTTTGTCGGAGAATACCACGGATGGTTCGCGTACGGCGACTGTGACCGTCGTAGCCGGTTCCGGTGAAGGCCAGGCTACGGCTACCATTACCGTAAGCCAGCAGAAAGCTATAGCTGTGGAACCTTTCACAATAGGTGAGTATGTGACGAAAGATGGAGATACGGAACTTGCTGAAGGCGGTATTGTGTTCTGGGTGGATCCGGCAGATCCTTCCAAAGCTAAGATCGTGTCCCTTAAGCGGGAGAGCCTGAAGTGGACAAACGGATTTGCCGATGGTTTTGGTGTAACGGATGGTGAAGATGGATATGCCAATACGCAGACCATAGCACAGAGCGAACATGCAGCAGACATTCCGGCAATACAATATTGTAAGGAGAGAGGTGAAGGCTGGTATTGGCCGGCAAAAGACGAACTGGTGGCTTTATATGATGCCTACAACGGAAATCATAGTTCGAGCCTGCTTCCCGGTCAGCTCCCGGCGGAAGAACAGGCTGCACGTGCTGCGTTCGATAAAATATTCACCGATCATGGTGGTGTGATCCTGAATACCATGGGAGATACGGAGAATGGTGACAGCTATTGGGCAAGTACGGAGACTACCGACGGTAAGAAAGCTTGCTATATACGTTTTGGTAAATATGTCAGTACCAATAACGCCAAGACCGGAAGTGCACGTTATGTTCGTTGTGTGAGAAGTGTTTCCAAATAAAATCTTTAAAGGCAAATATCATGAAAATAAAATCATTTTATATAACGGCATCCTTTGCGTGTCTGTTTATGTTGACTTCATGTGTAGACTATGAAGTGAAAGATCCTAACTTCATGCCGCCGGACGTTGTTTTGGACGAGGGTGACGATGATGAGATTATAGAGGGGTTGCCGACTCCCGGAGAGATGCAGGCTTACAGTCCTTCACTTCTGGGTAAACCGTACCGCCCGATCAAGGTGAAGTATTCGAGCCAGTTTCCACCGGTTGCCAGCTGGACTGAAGCGAATACTCGCATTGTGGCTTATATGGGCGAGTATAAACCAAGCATAAAAACAGAGAGTGACTATAAGGCTATCACCAATAAATATGGTAGCCTTACCACAGGTGCCAAGCAACAAGCCACAGGACGCTTTTATGTGAAGAAAGTCAACGGTCGTTGGTGGATTATCGATCCCGAAGGATATCCTCACTATGAAAGAAGTGTGACTTCCCTCAGGTATGGTTCTTCTTCGCGTAATAAAGAAGCCTGGAACAAGCGCTTTGGTAATGATAATATGTGGTTGTCGAAGACACAATCGGAACTGGCTTCCATTGGTTTCCACGGTACCGGTGCTTTCTGTACCAATACTTACAGCAAGATTCAGACGCATAACCAGAGCAATCCCAATGCACCTATGACTCTTGCACCTTCGTTCGGCTTCCTCAGCCAGTTCAGGTCGCAGAACGGGCATGCTTATCCGGGAAATACTTCCGATAATGAACTGGGACTTGTGTTGTACAGTGATTGGGCGGAGTTCTGTAAGACTTATATCCGTTCGGCCATGGCGTCTTATTTGAATGATGCGAATGTATTGGGCTTCTTTTCGGATAATGAGATAAACTTCTCTTCGCAGAATTCAAGAATACTGGATCGCTTCTTGCAACTGACCGACCGGACAGATGTCGCCTACCTGGAAGCTAAGAAGTTTATGGAAGAGAAGAATGCAACAAGTGTGACCGATAATCTGAATAGTGAGTTTGCCGGCAGGTTGGCCGAACTCTATTACAAGGGAGTTAAGGAAGCCATTAAAGAGATTGATCCGGGAATGATGTACCTGGGAACCCGTCTGCATGGAACACCGAAATATCTACAACATGTGGTGGCGGCTGCGGGTAAGTATTGCGATATCATCTCTATCAATTACTATAGCCGTTGGAGCCCGGAGCTGACTACCTATGTGAAGCAGTGGGGTGAAGATTGGGCGGATGCTCCCTTTATGGTTACTGAGTTTTATACAAAGGGTGTGGAAGATTCTGACCTGAACAACCAGTCGGGTGCCGGATTCTCCGTTCCTACTCAGAATGACAGGGCGTACGCATACCAGCATTTCACTTTGGGTTTGTTGGAAGCCAAGAACTGTGTCGGCTGGCATTGGTTCAAGTATCAGGATGATGATGGTACGGACAATAGCAGTAAGCCCGCTAATAAAGGGGTTTATGACAACTATTATGAGATGTATCCCTATCTGAGTAAGTTCATGAAGGAAGTAAATTACAATGTTTACAACCTTATTGAGTATTTTGATAAATAAACAGATTTATCAGATTGACATTTTGAATTTCTAAAGCCCCGGGAGTCTCTGCTTTGCAGCCCGGGAGAGGAGGTTTGTAAATTCGCGAATGAAAATCTATATTTGTCAGATTATGAGTTGGGTATATAAATACATACAACTCTAAAAAACGGGAAATTGCTTGTTCGGGCTCTTTGACCATAAGGCTTTTGCAGAATATATGCTTCTTTGGTACAGAAACTATATATCTAATGTGCAGGAACTATATATCTGACGCGTTGGAACTATATATCTGATACGTCAGAACTATAGATGCAATCTGCAGAATATAGAGTTCCTGTACATAGAATATGTATAACGGACGTATATTATGCAATATGCCGCATTTATATTCAAAGACGGGAGGCGCTGATGGCCTGTTTTGTCTTTCCGGATAAAATGCATTGTAAGGCAAAAGCCTGTTTTCCTCTCTTTTTGTAAAGACAAATGGGAAATACCGGTATTATAAGAAATAAAACAAATAAATATAAACCTTTAAAAGGATGATGATGAGAAACGGAAAGAAAGTTTTAGTTATAGGTTTGGTTCTGTTGGCAGGATTCACCTCTTCGGCATCGGCAGTGACAAAAGGTATGAAAAAGGTTGTTGAGGATGCGCTCGACTTCTCTGTCAGACAGTCAATGTCCATGTTCGGTGAGATGAAAGATCAGAAAGGCATATTGCCCAGAACGGCGAAGGATGGAGAGATGATTACCTGCGATTCCGGTTGGTGGACAAGTGGTTTCTATCCCGGTACGTTATGGTATTGTTATGAGTATAGCAATGATCCGCAGGTGAGGGCAGCCGCCGAGGAAATGACTTTGCGTGTGGAAAAACAGAAGTATACGACCAGCAATCACGATGTTGGTTTTATCATCAATTGCAGTTTTGGCAATGGCTACCGCCTTACCCGTAATGAAGCTTACAGGGAAGTGATAGAGACTGCGGCCAAATCCTTATCCACCCGCTTCCACCCGGTGACGGGTTGCACCCGCTCGTGGAACAGCAAGAAATGGCAGTTCTCCGTAATCATTGATAACATGATGAATCTGGAGCTTTTTACGGTAGCCTCATCCATGACGGGAGATAATTCTTACTATAATAAAGCGAAATCTCATGCCGACCGTACAATGATCAATCATTTCCGTCCGGATGGCAGTTCGTACCATGTGGTTAGCTATGATACGATTACAGGAAAGGTGCTGAACCAGGTGACACATCAGGGGTAAGCGACCAGTCCGCCTGGTCGCGTGGACAGGCATGGGGATTGTATGGATTCACCATGATGTATCGTCAGACGGGTAAGAAAGAGTATCTGGACCATGCTATAAAAGTCGGTAAGTACATTATGAACCACCCGCGTTTGCCTAAAGATAAAATCCCTTATTGGGACTTTGATACTCCCGATATTCCGAAAGCTGATAGAGATGCTTCGGCCGGTGCCATTATGGCGTCGGCTTATGTGGAGCTGAGTACTTATGTAGAAGGCGAACTGGGCAAGCAATTCCTTGCAATAGGTGAACAGCAAATAAAGTCGTTGGCTTCTCCGGCCTATCGTGCCAGGAAAGTGGGCGATAACAATCATTTTATCATTAAGCATTGCACTGGTTTCATGGCAAAGCAGTATGAGATAGATGCTCCATTGACGTATGCCGATTATTATTTTGTAGAGGCTTTGCTTCGCTATAAGAATTTGTTGGAAGGGCGTCCCGTAGTTGAGACGATTACGGCTTTCTCTGAAAATCCGAACCGTTCCGCTTGGTTGAGTTCACTCCATCGTATCTCCTATCCGTTGCTGGCGAATATGGCGAAAGGTGAACTTCGTAAAAATATGCCGGTTGAATCTATCGCCGCCGATATGCAGAAAAGAAGAGAAGTGACGCATCTGGAAGCTTTGGGCAGACTGATTACAGGTATTTCGGCTTGGCTGGAACTGGGACCCGACAATACGATAGAAGGTAAACTGCGTGCCCGGTACATCGATCTGGCTTTAAAGTCGATTGCCAATGGAGTTGACCCGGAATCGCCCGACTACCTGAACTTCAATAACGGACGTCAACCCTTGGTGGATGCAGCTTTCCTGGCTCATGGATTATTGAGAGCCCGTACACAACTATGGGATAAACTGGATAAGACCACTCAGGAACGGGTAATCAAGGAGCTCAAATCATCGAGAGTGATAAAACCTTCCGAAACCAATTGGCTGTTTTTCTCGGCAATGGTGGAGGCTGCCTTAAAGGAATTTACCGGCGAGTGGGAGTATGACCGGGTGAAATATGCCTGTGACCGCTTTGAACAGTGGTATAAAGGAGATGGCTGGTACGGTGACGGGGCCGAATTCCATCTGGACTATTACAACAGTTTCGTTATCCACCCGATGATGGCGGAAGTGCTGGGTGTGATGAAGAAACACCAGATAGAGGGTGCCATACCTTACGAACTTGAACTCGAACGCTATGCCCGCTATGCAGAGCAACAGGAAAGAATGATTTCTCCCGAAGGGACTTTCCCGATAGTGGGTCGTTCATTGGCTTACCGTTTCGGGGCTTTCCATGCCTTGTCCGACGTTGCTTACCGGAAATTGCTTCCGGAAAGAGTGAAACCTGCACAAGTGAGATGTGCACTGACAGCAATTATCAATCGGCAGACACAAGCTCCCGGAACATTCAACCCCGAAGGATGGCTGCGGGTGGGCTTTGCCGGCTATCAGCCTCATATTGGAGAGAGTTATATTTCAACAGGTAGCTTGTACTTGTGCTCTGCTGTATTTGTAGCCCTCGGTTTGCCGGAATCAGATGAGTTTTGGGCTTCGCCTGCAGCAGACTGGACTTGCAAGAAGGGATGGGCAGGCGTCGATCTGGATGTAGACAAGGCTTTGAAGAAATAAGGATGAATTCTAAGAAGAATTGCTTATGAAGAAATTAGCAAGTGTCGTGTTGTATGGATGTGGCATTTCATTGTTTGCTTCCTCTTGTGTGCAGAAAGCTGAAGAAAAGAAATTGAATGTCCTTTTCATCATGACCGACCAGCAGAGATATGATATACTGAGTTGCGCAGGCAATCGCTATGTCAATACCCCTTCACTGGACCGTCTGGCAGAGAATGGTGTCAGGTTTGAGCATAATTATTGTGCAAATCCTGTATCGATGCCGTCACGTTTTGCAATGGCAACGGGGCGTTATGCCGGTGAAATAGGTTATACAAATAACTCCACCAAGCCGGATACTTTAAGAGTCTTGCCTGTTGCCCGTGAAAATTCGGTTGGGAATCTTTTCCGTAATGCCGGCTATCAGACAACCTATTCCGGTTACCCGGGCTTTTATTGTGGAAAGACTCACATGGAGGAGTATGGTTTTACCCAGAATGGTACGGATTATTACGAGGGGCCTGCTGATTTTGCCGAGAACTTTTTTGCTGGTTATAATCCGGCTCAGGATGAACCTTTTTCCTATACCTCTCTTTCATGAATCCTCATGATATTTGTTACGGGGCAGGTTTTGATCCGAGATTTCCCGGCGAGCTGCGTCCTCATCAGATAGCTGCTACGCAGAAGTATATAGATTTGCGTAAAACACTAAGTGATGAAGAATATCGTGCACAGATACCTCCCGTACCTGCCAATGTGGAACCTAACGGGACATATGCCGAAATGAAGGAAATCGGTTCCGGCTCCCGTGACTGGACAGAAGGGCAGTGGGACTTTTATCGCTGGATGTACTGCCGGCTTGTAGAAGATGTGGAACAACAGATCGGGCGTATCCTGACTGCATTGGAAAACTCCGGTTTGGCAGATCATACGATCGTCGTCTTTACTTCAGATCATGGAGAGATGGGACAGTCTCACGGTCTTGTTTTTAAAAGCCGTTTGTTTGAAGAAGCTACCCGTACACCTCTTATTATTTCTGGTCCGGGAGTGAAGAAAGGAGTTGTAGACTCAAAAAGCCTGACTAGTGGAATTGATCTGGTACCTACGCTATGCGACTTGGCAGGAATTCCCGTACCGGAGAACTTGTCCGGTAAGTCACTGAAACCGGTTCTGACGGGGCAAACGGATAAGATTGACCGTGAATATATTATCGTAGAGTCTAGTTCAGGCTATCAGATTAATGACGGACGTTATAAGTATACAGCCTTTACGCGTGGAGATAAGGAAGCGTCTTTGATGGATATCCTGACTGATCCTGGCGAAATGGCCGATAAGGTTGATGATCCGGCTTATGTAGCGGAGAAGGAACGCTTACACGGTTTATTGATGAAGGAAATTAAAAAAATAACAGAACAGGCTCCGGCAGAGAAATAAGCCGGAAGTTCTATTAACCTTAGTATTGGCATGAAGAATAAATTATCCCTTTTATTGGTGTCTTTTTTTCTCTTCTCCTGTGCGGAGAACAAACAGGTAACGGAACAGCAGACTACGTTTTGTAATCCGATGAATCTGGAGTACGGCTGGGGATGTTTCCAGAAGAGAGAGAAGAAAGCCCGTACGGCTGCCGATCCGGTAATCGTATTGTTCAAAGACAAATATTATCTCTTTACTACAATGGATATCGGCGGTTATCGTGTATCCGACGACTTGATAACATGGAAGGATGTCTATTTTAACCCGGAGATACATGCATCTGCCCTTGATATTGACCATTATGTGGCACCTGCTGTAGCTGCGGATGATAATTATGTCTATTTTATAAACTTTACCCGCGACCGTTCCAAGAAGAAAGTAGACGTGATTCGCTCTGCTGACCCGGAAAATGGAAAATGGGAAAAATGCGGTGAGGTACGGCGTATGGCCGATCCTTGTCTGTTCATTGATGACGGGCGTTTTTATTTCTATTATGGGCTGGGTGCAGAACAATCTACCACTTTCTTTGAAGTGAATCCCGAGACTTTTGAGGAAATAGAAGGTACGAAGAAGGTGCTCCGTGAATATATCACGGACGTTAAAGAGTGCACTTCCGGTTATCACTTCGGGCGCAGAGAACTGTATGATGAAATCGACGCTTCTGCCTGGATGGGTAAGTTCGAGAAGATACCTTGCCCTGAGGGTGCCTGGATTGTGAAGAACAATGATAAGTATTACCTGCAATATGCCACACCGGGAACCATTTGTAACTGGTATTGCGATATCGTTATGGAGAGTGACAGTGCGAATGGAGGTTTTGTTGAACAGCCTTACAATCCTGTTTCGTTGAAGGTAGGTGGTTTTATTGGTGGGGCAGGCCATAGTTGTGTATTCAAAGATAAGTATGGTAATTGGTGGCAGGCAACTTCCATGTGGATTGGTAACCACGATGAATTTGAGAGAAGAATCGGATTGTTCCCGGTATCATTTGATGCGAAAGGGCGGATGAGAACTCATACCGTATTGGGTGATTATCCGATGCTATTGCCTCAGAAGAAGTTTGAGCCGCAGGATATCTCTGCTTTCGGTTGGATGCTTCAGTCTTTCAATAAAGCTTGTGTGGCTTCTTCTTCGCTTCCGGGCTTTGAACCGGAGAAAGCAGCAGATGAGAATGTCAGGACGTGGTGGTCGGCAGAAAGCGGTAATGCAGGTGAGCATTTCGTAATGAACTTTGGTAAGAAAGTACAGATAAACTCTGTTCAGATCAACTTTGCCGAACAGGATATAAATCCGGAGGCTCCCAAAGAGACAGACTATCATGCCTATAAACTGTATACTTCGAACGATGGGCATACCTGGAAGCTGCTTGCTGATAAGTCCGGAAACAAAACAGCGGTTCCTCATGAATATCTGGAACTCTCCGGACCTGTAGAAGCTTCTTATATGAAAGTGGAGAATGTACATACTCCCAAAGAAGGTAAATTTGCACTGTTGGATTTGCGGGTATTCGGTTCCGGTTATTCGGATAAGCCCGGACAGGTGAAAGAACTTTCTGTGAAAAGAAACCAGGAAGATGAAAGATACGCCTCGCTTGCCTGGAATAAAGTATCCGGTACCGACGGTTATTTGGTCCGCTTTGGTTATCAGCCCGATTTTCTGAACCAATGTATTCAGGTGAAGGGAAATGAAACCACTGAGCTTTTGCTGCATATTCTCACTAAAGGCGTGAAGTATTATTATCGTGTGGATACCTATAATGATAGTGGAATTACGGAAGGTAATGTTATTTCGGAGTAGGGCTTTGGTTTTTCTCCCTATGTTGACTTGTGCCGGGCTTATGCAAGCTCAGCACAAGCCTAATATTGTTATCATCTTTACCGATGATCAGGGATATCAGGACCTTGGTTGCTACGGATCGCCGTTGATACAAACCCCGGCAATAGACGGGATGGCAAGGGAAGGGCTAAAACTGACAGACTTCTATGTATCTGCTTCTGTCTCCAGTGCCTCACGTGCGGGCCTTTTAACGGGACGGCTGAATACCCGGAATGGAGTGAAAGGAGTATTCTTTCCGGAATCCGAAGGTATGCCTTCCGAAGAGATTACCTTGGCAGAAGCATTGAAAGAACAAGGTTATGCAACAGGTTGTTTCGGTAAATGGCATCTGGGTGACTTGAAAGGTCATCTGCCCACAGATCAGGGGTTTGATAAATACTTCGGTATTCCTTATAGTAACGATATGTATATCGGTCCTTCTCAAAAATTTGCTTCTAATGCTGTGTTTAGAGATGGGTATACTCTGTCTGAAGCTAAAGCGGACCAGGACTTTGTGAGAAATGCTCCCAACAGAGCGATGATAAAAAAGAGACTCAATAGTGTATCTCCTTTGTTTGAAGGAGATGAAATCATAGAATATCCTTGTGATCAGTCTACTACTACCCGTCGTTATTTTGATAAAGCGATTGAGTTTGTAGGGCAGAATAAAGAGAAGCCTTTCTTTGTTTACATTACTCCTTCGATGCCCCATATTCCTTTATTTGCATCCGAGCAGTTCAGGGGCAAGAGTAAACGTGGGCTTTATGGAGATGTTGTGGAAGAAATAGACTGGAATGTCGGACGCTTTCTCAACTATCTGGATCAACAAGGGTTGGCGGAAAGCACATTGGTTATTTTTGCATCTGGTAATGGACCGTGGTTAGGTTACAAGGAAGATAGCGGTTCTGCCGATCCATTACGTGGCGGTAAATTCTCGTATTATGAAGGCGGGGTACGTGTACCTTGTATTCTGCGTTGGAAGGGTACTATCCCGGCAGGAATAACCAGTGATGCGATAATTGCCAGTATTGACCTATTCCCAACAATAATGCATTATGCCGGTTGCAGGTCGTTCAGGCAGAAGATTGATGGAGTGGATATATCATCATTCTTGGAAAATCCTTCTTTGCGGTTGCGTGATGAGTATGTCTATGTAAAAGGTGGTGAGGTGCATGGAATACGTAAAGGAGATTGGGTTTATTTGCCTAAAACGGGAAATAGTAAGTTTAAGGAAGGTGATGTGCCTGAGTTGTTTAATTTAAAACGGGATATTGGAGAAACTAATAATCTCCATCTGGAATATCCTGAAAAGGTGAAAGAATTACAGGAAGTAATGCAGCTATACCAGGCTTTAAAAGTTAAAAAATAGACTTTTAGGGTATCGTTAATGAAAAAAGATATGTTTTTTTGCAACCTGTGACTCTCTTTCTGCGTCTAATAGATAAATAAAAAACAGAAGAGCTATGAAAGTAAATTTATCTATGGATGATATCCGTACAAAAGTAGAAGAGTATATAAAGAAAGCAGGCCGTGCTACAGGTCGTCCTGTGCTTACAGCTTATTATGTAATGACAGCCGATACGACTCCCGATAGTGAGCGCACCAATATAATGCTTGCTTTGGTAGCCATCGTCTTCCCTACCAGTATAGAGGATGTTCTGGGACAACTCTTTATGGTAGGTAAAGGTTTTGCTGCTGTCTATGCTTATAAGAAGGTAAAGAAATATATCACTCCCCAGATTAAAGATAAAGTAGAGGCAAAATTGGATGAGTGGTTCCATGATAATGTGACGGAGGTGGAGCCATTGTATTTGGAATAACAGTTTCTTATTTTCAATAGGTATAAAAAGGGCACCTGATAAAATTGGGTGCCCTTTTTATATCATTATAAATGTTGTATCGTACAATCTACATTTATCTTTTACGTATCAGTTCTACTTGTTTCAAACCCGACGGTTCCAGTTTGTCATCAGGGCTTGCAATCATGGGATAAGCGTATGTGATGCGTTCATTTTCTTTTAGTGAAGCATCATATATCATGCGGTTCATAAGTGAATTGGCTACATGGATTTCGATATCGTTTTCTCCGTCAATTAAATACTTCGTAATTTCAATGTTCCAGGGTGAACACCATACAATCCCGGCATCCTGTGAATTGATAAATACATGTGCCACAAAACCCGGATTACCGAGCTGTAAGAAAATTCTGTCATTAGCAACGTCGATAGTCACCTTTTTTCTGTACACAGCGGTACCTGAGTAATATTTGATGCGTGGGTCGGCATTGGTAGTCCAGTCTTCCAGTATTTCAAATTTAGTATACCCTGGTCCACCCAATTTCTCGTCAAAGTATACCTGCCAATCTCCTTCAATAGTTTGAACTTCATCTTTCGGATAAAACCATGATATAGCAGGCAGTTGCTCTTCTCTATCAGTGAGTATTATAAAATAGGATTCACGGGGATGTAGATAGAGTTTAACAGAAGTAGTCTTGTTACTTGTCTGTAAAACAGGAAGAGAAAAGCGTTCTCCCGTGACTGTGTTCCATAATTGGGCATATTTTCCCTTCGCTGCAAAGGTGAAAATGTTATCTTCTGCTTCGTCTTTATGATTGTCTATGAAATAGATATGGGCATCCGCCAGTTGGCGATGGGCAAAATAAATCATAGCTTCTTTTGTATTTCCTTTTTCCATTCTGACGTCAGGAACAATGTGAGCATGGTCTATAGCTTCAGCCAAAGGCATCCCCCAATATACATGCCCTTTCCCAAACTGCTTACTTCCCGATGTTTCCGGATTTTCGCCCCAAAGTTCATCTGTCAGTTTTTGATACTCAGTATCTTTTTCTATATCTTTTCCTGAATTGGAATGTGCCGGTCTGGAACCATAAATCTTTGCTCCACCTTTCACCAACGAGTGGATTTTCTGCAATGCATTTAAGGTGATGTCACCATTTCTTGGCAGTATCATCATTTTATAACTAATCCCGTCGGGCAATGTTATTTTTTCGTCGCTCACATTCATTCTCGTGAGCAGGGCATGAGTAGTAAAAGCGTCAAAGTCAAATCCGCCCGGGATATCAGGAAGTCTGTAAGTCAATATTTTCACAGGTGCGTTTTCTCCAAGATAAACACATAAGTCTATAGCAGGCTTGCCCTGTCTTATGATATATGCGTTTCTTGCCTGGAAGTCCCAGAAAGAACTGCTGTACTTCCACCATGTATTATTTCGGTTAATGGCGTAGTGTCTCCCTCCTCCGGTACTTCCGGGAATTTTATCCAGCCATGGCTGATAGGCAGATGCACATATCACAAACTCGTTGATGCCGAAGGCATAAGCATAGTCGGCAAGAGATTTCAGATAGGCAAGTGATGCACTATACTTGACGTCGGTGTATGCTTCTGCCGAGGCTATTTTCTTTCCGTAAAGGTGGGCAGCCGAAGAACTCTCTTTAATATCATAATTGCCATCAGGGTGTATTCCCCAGAACTCTCCCTGTGGCTTACTCACTTTACTCTTGGCCTGAATAGGGTCTCCTGCTATACACAAAGCATTACCAATGGCTTGTGCGGTGAATATGAGCCCATTTTTGTTACATAGTTTTTCGATTGTTCCATAGTAATTGTCCGATATCATGTCGGCTATATTACGTCTTACGTCGAAGAGGAAACTGTCAGACTCTTTCACACCATCAACGATGTATCCCATCATGGCAGGAAGGTAAATCATAGGATTATATCCCTGCCGTTGCTTAAATTGTTCGATGAAATCATCAGTCCAGTTTTGTGCACCGGCTTCATGGCTGTCCATTGCTATTCCTGAAAGGTGTCCGCTATTCGTGCACTTAAGTGAATCTATAATTTTTGCTACATAATTATCCCATTGCAGTTTTACTGCTGTTGCAGACAATTTATCGCATTCTCTTCCCATCAGGTTTTTTCTTCCGTGTTTGATGGAAGCTCCTGTCGGTACGTATGCAAAGCGCATGACCATCCATTTGCCGTTGGGGGCATCCCAACGTAAGATGCCATTTGCATCCATTTTGTCATTGAGATTGATTATTTGCTGGGAGTTAATGACTTCTGATGCTGAGTAATCGGGAGTCTTATCGCATTCGATGTATTCGGCATAGAGTCCGGCCTTTTCTTCCCATTGATCAAGTCTGGCAGATGAGCTTAATACTACTGCTCCAATCTGTAAGTCGGGATTACGCATTTCATCATCCCACCAGCTGTGAAGGTTGAGCCTGTAATATTTTCCTTTTACTGCATTGAATGAGATTGTTTTCTGTCGCCAGCTTTCATGGGCACGATAGATCGGTTTTAAGTTACAAACCGTTTTGTAGTTTATGCCATCTTCGGATACTTCCAGTTGCCCCAGGTCCGGAAGAATACGATAACCGGTACCTACGAATGTTTCGGCGGGAGGGCCGGGAATATTGGTTGCACTGGTCGTTGCTTTTCCTTGCGGACGTACTTCGTAGCTAATGCTTCTTGCTGTAAAATCGTCCGGAAATTCCATATTGATATATACGCTTCCATCTTTGGTGGCAGGTATTTGGGTTAGAGATTTAGGTTTTGCAGCAAATATGTTGTTAAGGTCGATCCCAGTTAGGTTAGATGATATTTTTATCTTTTCGGTTCGGGAAGTGCCGGTTTCTTCATTTACCGGGAAGGCTAATACTGCCACATCTTTGCAGAAGTTATATTGGTTGACAGGCGCCCCAAGTTTGCCTTCGAAGAAGTGTCCGCCTTCAATGAGAAGCTCGCTTGCAGCAAGTCTTTTCATGCCTGTTTCATTGGTAATCCACGGACCACCGGCTACAAACCCATTAGAAATATGTATTTCGAAGGTTAGTCCTAATCTTTGAGCTTCTTCGGCTGAGAACCTCAGCATTTCCCACCACTTTTCCGAAAAACCGGGCAGTGCATTTTCGGCTTTTCCATGTGATTGATCGTAGTACACAACGCCTCCCACTCCCGCTTTTTTTGAATGCTTCGAGGTCAGCTGTTATTCCCTCCTTGGTTGTTTCGGTTTCTCCATGAAACCACCATACTTTGGTGCGGGCACTATCTTGAATGTGTTCAAAACCATAGAGCGCATCAGACAGATTGTTTGTATTATATTGCTTCTGCTTACTGCATCCAAGTAGAATCGTACCAGATAAGATCAATATCAATAAAGCTCTCATTTGCTTGTTGAAATTAGTGCGGAAAGGAAAGTCTTTTATGCAAAAGCGTTTGTAACACTTTAAACTTATAAAAAGAATAAGGTTGCAATTAGTAGAAGTTGCAACCTTATTCTTAGTGTGGACCAGCCTGGGCTTGAACCAGGGACCTCCAGATTATGAGGCTCTAAATTTCATCCTATTAAATAGCAATATGTCAACGCATTAATAATCTCATTGTAGGTTTATTAGTCAACAATTAGTCAACGGCTAAACCTGCGGTACAAAGTTAAATATTAGTTTCCTATATCCCTAAGAATTGGGTTGGTAATATGTAACATTCGTAGTGGCTCAATAAAAAGAACAGCATAAGAGTTTCCTCAAATGCTGTTCCGCTCAAGTAGATTAGGTAATTAGTTAATCTTCTTGTAGGTGGTCGTAGTAATATCGTCCAGCTCCAAACCACCGTCATCCGTATTGTCCCAATCCTCAAAGGCAAGTACCAGCTTAGTAGCTGTAAGTTCATTGATGGTAAGGACATCAGAATATCCGTCATCGTAAGAGATAGTCAGCTTATTGTCTTTCAAAGACCAGCGACTTGTTTCTATATGCCCACCGTCCACATAACTCTCTATGCAAGTACCGTCAGCTTTGAACTCCCATAAACCATTGGTATATGCTTCGTCAGAAGTCACTACTTCTTTACCATTCTCCACTTTGTGAATCTTCTCCCAAGTGGATTGCCATTTGCCTATAAGGTTGGCTTGGTCAATGATTGTTTGTTCATCTTCATCATCACTACAAGCTGTAAAGTTTACAGCCAACATGACCATTAATAAGGTCATTCCAATTAATCTAAATGTTCTCATTTTGAATTAAAATATTTATTGTAAGTAGAAATATATTCTGTAATTCGCCTAAACACATCACCTGCCATCAATCCACCACTTGCAGGTAATTCCTCTTTATGAATGGAAACTATAATAGAATATTGGGGAGCATTGGCAGGGAAGTACCCACAGAACTCTACAATATAGCTTCCATCTTCAAGCTGCACTGTTCCTGTCTTACCTGCTACCTGTACCTTATCAGACAAGGCAGGTTGTCCCAATCCATCAGTTACCACATATTCTAATGCCTGTTTTATGCTGTCAATATTGGCTTGGCTTGTTATCTGTGGATTGATGATTGTTGTACTGTCTTTATAAAGTTGAGGTTGTACCATCTTTCCATTATTGGCAATGGCATTATAAAAGGTAAGCATTTGTATGGGAGTAATAATCTGATTATATCCAATGCAGAACCATGCAAAGGCTGTATCGCTCCAACCGCTGTCTTTAGGAGTAACAAAGTATGCAGGTTTCAGATAAGTCATTCCTGCAATGCTGTCTGGTTTACCATAACTCATTTTATCTAACAGATTGAAGTATGCTTGTGCATCGTTACCAAATGCTTTCTCCATTGTTTTATAAACAGTAATATTGGAACTCATAGCCAATCCTTGCAAGATAGAGATTTCACCATATCCACCTCTATGCCAATTATGGTCTTTCAGTTCTCTGCCATGTACAGAATAGATTCCATTACCAACATCTACTTTGTCTGATAAAGTCACCTTTCCAGATTCCAATGCAGCCAATATGGATATAGGTTGTATTAATGCTGATTCGTGTGTTTGGGAGAAGTTCTTACAAGGCTGGTAGTCTGCACTGTCTTTCCTATCAAGTCCTACCATAGCCTTTATATGCCCTGTCTGGACTTCCATAATGATAGCTTGACCAGACAAGGCATTAAGCCCAATTAGCTTGTCTCTTAGGATAGAGGTAGCTTTGACTTGTAAAGTACTGTCTATGGTAGAGTACTTATTTATGCTATGTGAGCAAGAAGATAATCCTGCAACTAATAATAGCAACGACCATTTAGTGTAATATTTCATCCTATAATAGTTGTTCTGCTTGTTGTACTAAAGACGCTGCTATTCCATGTAAATCCATAATGCTCATCTTCTTACCTTTGAAATAGTAATGTGCAAGGAGAACACTTCTTCCTGCATTCTGTAAAATGTCTGCAATTTCACTCATGAGCACAGATACTGCTCCACATTCCACTCTAAGACGTTGCTTATTGGCTGAGTAGGGGTATTGTAACTCACTTGCTATATAATCAAGTTTGGGCTCTAATTGTTTGATTAGAACATTAATCCGCCCAATGGCATTATAATTGGAGAAGAATCCCATGATGTATTATTTAGATGTTAGCACTTAGAATATAAGGATTTGGTTATGTTTGAATAGCCGTTCACCTGTTTAATCGTTAAAAGTATTTGCTGTAAAACGAAGTTGGGTAATCCATTTTTAAAAGCCAAACTTATAAGGTCAGTTAGGTGTTCTTGATATGTTGACTTATCTAAATAATCAATCTCTTGAATTGCTTCCATATAATTAATAACCTCTCCTCCTAATTTAGCAAAATCCATAACTCCAGAGCTTGGACTGTTCTGCTTAAGATAGTTGTAAATTATAGGAATTAGTCTTTCTAACTTTTGTTTAATAAGTGTATTCATGTGTTACAGTATTAAAAGATTCCATACTTCCTTAGTAAAGTATCATACTTATCCATCTCTTGTTTTGCAGAGGGAGTAGAAGTTTCTATCCCTATTATGGTTTTCATTTCAGTTATGGAAATCTCTCCATCCGCTTTGGCTGCATTCTCTAAAATTTCACCCAACTCTTTCAATGGAACATCGTCCAACAATCTAAGCATTTCATCATCATTCATTGTTTTTAGTGCATAGTCTATTATGGATGGGTCATTGTCATATTTCATTGCTAAATTGATGAAATATTTGTTCTCTTCTTCTGTTATTTTATTATCAGCATTGATTACATGGAAGACTGCTCTTAGTATAGCACATTTGGTTTCTTTTGAATAGTTTGTTCTCCCATTCATAAGGTTAAAACTCCTTTGGAGACCTACATGACAATTAATAGGACGTGGTCGTTTATTATTATCCATATTACACAAATTGCGCCCACCTGTTCCCTATGGATAAGCTGTTATAATAAAAAAGGTGTGGGAACATACTGTCTTATCTCATTCTCTGGCTCTCGCATTGCCTTTGGTACGGATAAAACAGCAGCCCACACCAATTTGACAATATCTAAAGCCTTATAAGAATATATAAGGTAGGTATATATCAAATGATGTGGTGCTACTGCTATCATCTTCGTACCGTTATCAAATTTGCGAGATTTGAGAATGGAAGATAATTTCAATAACACCTTTCGTTAAATATGTCCTTCCAACTCCCTAACACATTAGTTCATTGGAATTGGTGCAAAGATAATGAAAGGTTTTAAATCATTAGGTATGAAGTGAGGATTAATAGTAAACTCCCTGCTCTCAAACATACTCTGAATAGGTCGTAGAATTAAAGTTTATTATTCCGGTTGAATTTAAGGGTAGGACAAATTCGGATTGGGGTATATAAGACTGACCTTGCTCTAACTTTGTCCTGCCTTTCAAAATGACTTCACGACATCAACCCAGCTCTGACAAGTAACCTCTTGACTTGTGTAATCTGAAACTTGCATCCCTTAGATGTAACAAAACCTTGCTCATTCAACAGAGAAGTCATTTCGGATAATGATTTGCCTTGCATTGACAGTGACCGTAACAGTGCTATCGCTCTCATGTTATTTGGATTGTTATCCGCTTTAGCCTTGTTGGTAATGATACTATGTTGAACGGCTTGTTCAAATTTATTCATCAAGTTCTCCGCTTTACCAAGCTGCACACCCCTTGCTTTTTTGGCTTGAAGTGACTGTTTGGTTCTCTGACTGATTAGTCCTGCTTCATATTCAGCTATGCTACTGATGATATGCAGAATTAGTCTGTTAGCTTGTGGAAAGTCACAGAACACAATCTCAACATCACTTTCCAACAGTTTGGAAGTAAAGGCTACGTTCCTCGACAGCCTATCCAATTTGGCAACAATCAGAATAGAGTTAGTTTTCCTGCACATTGCCAAAGCTGCAAGAAGTTGAGGTCTGTTAGACTTCTTGCCGCTCTCCGTCTCAATATATTCAGCAAGTATGGGTTTATTCTTTACATGGTTGTGTATAATCTCCCGTTGTGCTTCCACTCCAAGACCGGAGATTTGTTGCTTCATGGTGGATTGTCTTAAATATGCTATGTATGTCTTCATAATTCACATTTATTAATGGTTGGTTACAAGTGCTGAATGTTCGTTCAGCTTATGTAAGTAAGGACACCCAACCCAAAAATTGAATGTCCTTTTTAAAATGATGCGCTATAACTGTCCTTCATCAGCGAAGCTGTAATATCCTGCATCTGTTAATATGAGGTGGTCTGTTACTGTAATTCTCATAAGTCGTGCAGCTTCTTTGACCTGCTTAGTAATCTCCATATCCTGCCTACTTGGTTTCAAATTACCGCTTGGGTGGTTATGTGCAAGGATAATGGCTACTGAATTGGTAAGCAATGCAGCTTGTAGAATTACTCTGACATCTACGGTTGTGTCTGTTATTCCTCCCTCTGATATGAGCGTGTAGCCTAAAACTTGGCTGGCTTGGTTTAGGAACAAGACCTTAAAATATTCCTTGTAACAGATAGTTCCCTCCTTGTATGTAGGAAGTAAATATTTATATGCGTCCTCAGAACTTGCTACTTTATGCAGATTCTTGAATTTGGGTTTGTAGGACAGTTCCACTTCTCCCACTTTATAATCTATATCCATATTGTATGATATTTAATAGGTTGGTAGATATAAAGAAAGGACAACTAACTGAATAGCTGCCCTTTCCTCTTTCAATCAATAAAGCTCATTTAATCAATGAACCATTTGTAACGCTCATCTCCATGTAAAGCTGCATTGATTCCTGTTGCCATTTCAGTAGCATTTAAAGAACGGTCTAAGAATGAATCAATGTAACTTGACTTATTAGCACCTGTAAGCAGGTTATAGAACTTCCACATATTAAGCTCGCTTCCAAAGCTGCCAAAATTATCATCGTGAATGTATGCTTTGGCTACACTGTTTATCTGTGTATCAGTAAGCAACATTCTTGGCAATGCCTTTTGATAGCCTGTTGGCAAGCATTGGTAAAGTCGCATCTTGCCCAATATCTGTGCGAATTGATGTTCACTCATGGAAGTGTTGCCTAATTGCTGCATCAGATAAAGATGTTTGGCAGGATTGTAGTTGTTGAACAGTTCCAAAGCTGCACGATAGAGTTCACTTGTATTGCTTACTCTTAAATCATCCTTGTAGCCATTGGTAAAGATGCACATCATTCATGGACTTCTTAAAGAGATACACAATACAGACATAATGGTAATATAG
>Ga0192239_1066_pt1 | contig 37731 bp, 32 predicted proteins | sample Koala_Koa27_G3_FD_131231 | JGI IMG/M metagenome (GOLD analysis project Ga0192239, IMG submission 131231) | Enriched cells from koala feces incubated with labeled cellulose particles, San Francisco Zoo, California, United States - Koala_Koa2-7_G3 ... | reverse complement strand
GAAAAATCGTCGGAACATTCTGTTTTGTTCCGAGTCCCGATCCTTTTTATACCATCATCGAAGACGGAGCCTGGTTGAATGATGATCCCTATTATGTGATTCACCGCATCGCCTCCGACGGAAGTTACAAAGGCATCGGCGATATCTGTTTAAACTGGTGCGCCAAGCAATATCCAAGCTTGCGTGCAGATACGCATAAAGACAATATTATCATGCAAAACCTCCTTGTACGAAACGGATTTATCCGTTGTGGGACGGTTTATGTCTCAAATGGGACACCCAGAATTGCATACCAAAAAATATCCCGATAATCTTCGAAATTTTTCTGCCAACAGGAAGATAAAAAATGATTTTTTTTATCTATGTTTGCGCCTTGAAATAAGTCATTTCAAGTAATAGCAACAGAGTATGATAGAAAATCGTCTCAGCCAGCTTTTTAATTCAGCTATGCAGCATGTCATCATGCAGCATTTGTTTATACAAGACGAATGTATTCGTTGTAGGATGATTCATGCAACAAACACAGCGGCACGCACAGTATTTCCCAATTAACACCCCTTAGCCAGTATTTTTTTCACTTGTATAAATGCATCTTAATGTGTGTATTTACGAACTTAGATAAATAACAGCTCAAACGCATGGAAAAAGAACAGAAACACTCACTTGCAAACGATATTGCCGAACATGTAAAACTACAGCAGCAATATGATAGTCTTTATAACCAGAGCATGACTATCCTCAACTCACTTCCGGTAGCAGTAGCTGTCTACAACGCTGAAGGAAAAATCCTGTATTTCAACGAACGTTTCTGCCGGATATTCGGGACAGATATGAAAGAGATGGCAGAAAGTCATCCAAACATATACGACAGTCCGGTGGTGACCGATGAAATAAAAAATGCAATAAAAGCAGGATTACCCATATTCACTTCTTTTCCGTATGATTTTGGAAAAGTAGATGGATACATCACTACCGTCTGTACCGGTATTCGTCATTTGGAATGCAATGGTCAACCCATTCATACCCCTAACGGAGAACTGGCAAGTTATGTCATCATTATGGAAGACATCACGGAGTCTTTGGAGAAAGAGGAAATGCTTCGCCAAAGCCGCCTAAAAACAGAAATGGCCATAAAAACAGCAGATATTATGCTTTGGGAGTTTGATGTTAATTCTCAGCTGTTTTTCAGTGACAACGAGCCTCTGAATGGATATGACAAGTCACGTCCGGTGTCAATGGACCTTTATCTGGAAACGATTCATCCTGATGAGCGTAAAAAGATGGTCGACATAATGCAAAGAATGAGTGCAGGTGAAGACTTCGCATTTTCATTCGAAGGACGTATCAAGCTATTCGGTTCTTCCGAATGGCAATATTGCTTCGTCAACGGTTCACCATACTCTTATAGCGAAAACGGACAGGTACTAAAATATGTAGGTACCCGTAAAAACAACACAGATATCCATAAAAAGAAGCAACTTCTGGATAAGATATTGAATAACATTCCCCTCTCTATCCACATCAAGGATGTAGAAGACAACTTCCGTTATGTATTCTGTAATGAAGAAAGTAAACGTATGTTCGGCACGAGCGAAGATACGACAACTTACGATGTCATGGACGAAGAACAGGTGGCACGTATTCAAAAAACAGATCTTGAGGTATTCAATACCGGTACTCCTTATCTGGGACTGGAACGGGTAAACCTAAAAGATGGGCGTAGCTATGATACAATCGTGCGTAAGAGCGTTATCGAGGATGACGGAAAACGCCTATTGCTGAATACCCGCTGGGATCAAAGCCTGCAAAACGAACTTAAACGCCGCGCACAGATTCTGTCAATTACTCTGGGAGCTATGAACGCCTTTACCTGGTTCTTTGAACCGGACAAAAACAGGATAAGTTTTGGCGAAGGGTTCAATGAAGTTACCAAAAAGGCTTCAGACATCTGCTCAGTAGAGAAATTCCTGAGCTGCGTGCATCCTGACGATAGACAAAAGTTCAATGATTCCCTGCAAGCCATCGTTGAACAGGAAAATGGCATTTGGAAACTGGAATACCAGCTCGATTTAAATGATGACGGAGTTTATCAATGGTGGCAAACCCGTGGTATGCTCGAAACAAGCACCCTGAATGATGCTCCCTACAAATATATGTTTGGTATGACCATCTGCATAGATGCACATAAACAAGAAGAACTGACTTTACTCAAAAATAAAGAAGAACTGAAGAAATTAGTCACCCTGAATGAATTAGTACTCAACAATACCAATTCCGGATTAGCCTATATCAGCCGTGACTATCGCGTGCAGTGGGAAAATATCTCTTCCTGTTCAAAAAGTCTGTCTTTCGAGGCCTACAAACAAGGTGAATTCTGTTACAAAAGTGCTCACAACAGGACCTCACCGTGTGAGGAGTGCATATTAACACGTGCTTTCCAATCCCGTCAGACAGAGCTCATCAAATTCAAACTTGACAATGCACACGTTGTCGAAGTATATGGAACTCCTGTTTTTCTTGAAGATGGTACAGCCGATGGTATCGTCATTCGCGTAGATGATGTAACCGAACGTGAAGAGATGATTAAGGAATTACAGATAGCCAAAATGCATGCCGAGCAATCGGACAAGCTTAAATCTGCTTTCTTAGCCAATATGAGTCATGAAATCCGTACACCCCTGAATGCCATCGTCGGCTTCTCCGGACTGATGATGTATGCAAGCGATGAAGAAAAAGAGGATTACATGCAGATTATCAATAACAACAATGAGATGTTATTGAAACTAATCAGTGACATTCTCGACCTGTCCAAACTGGAAGCCGGCTCTGTAGAACTGAAATATGAGGGATTCGACCTGACGGATTATTTCAACTCCATGTTTGCTTCCATGAAACAACGGGCTGCAAACCCCAAGATAAAAATAGTAGCTGTCAATCCTTACCAGCACTGTTTGGTTACTCTCGACCGCAACCGTGTTGCACAAATCATTACCAACTATGTAACCAATGCCATCAAATATACCCCGGAAGGAACTATCGAGATGGGCTATGAATACAGAGAAGAAGGAATCTATTTTTATGTAAAAGATTCGGGAATCGGTATACCGGACGAAAAGAAAAACAAGGTATTCCACCGGTTTGAAAAATTAGACGAATTCGCACAGGGAACAGGTTTGGGATTATCCATTTGTAAAGCAATAGCGGAAGCAATGGGAGGTAATGTAGGATTTGAATCCGAGTATGGCAAAGGATCATTATTCTGGGCACTGTTACCCTGCAAGGTGGAAATACCATCTGAAATAACCCTGCAAAGAACAGAAGAAACAACCTCATCAGATAAAAAGGATATTACTACGGGAACCTCACTAAGTAATACTCCAGGACGTAAAACGATTCTGGTTGCTGAGGACATTCAAAGCAACTACCAGTTAGTATCAGCTTTGTTGCGGAAACGCTTTAATCTGGTGCATGCAGCCAATGGTCAGGAAGCTATAGAAATACTGCATAAACGTCACATAGACTTGTTACTCATGGACATGAAAATGCCAGTTATGGACGGGCTGACAGCTACAGCTGAAATTCGTAAATTCAATACAGAATTACCCATTATAGCCCTAACCGCACATGTCTTTGAAAATGACCGCCTGACTGCTATGGATGCAGGATGCAACGAATATCTTGTTAAACCCATAGATAGAGCTAAATTAATAGCTGTATTGAAAAAATATAGCTAATATATAATCTTTTAAACAGATATCTTATAAGGAATGGAGAATAGTAAAACCCAAAACCCTACGCAGTGGTTCGTCTTTTTTAAAGACCAACTACTGCTGAAAAAAAGAGAAAACAGAAAAAGGAGAAATAAAATACAGTGTACCTTATGGTACAGAACTACCGTTGCCCCCCGGTGCAGGTAGTACGATTCACGAAGTATTTCTACCTACGGATGAAATGGTACACGCATTCGCCATCGAACAACTCGTTGTGGAAACGGAAGAATGGCTTATGGTCAATCTCCGGGGCTCTTATGAATATATCACTCTGGATGAATATAAAGCTGCCGGAAAAGCATACCAGATATTGTATTGGGACCAGCACAGCCGTTTTTGTCCTGCATGTGGCATGCCTACGGAACACAAGACACCTATCATGAAGAAGTGTCCTTCATGTGCCTACGAAATATATCCGCCTATCTCTACAGCTATCATCGTGTTGATACGTCGTGGAGAAGAGATTTTGCTGGTACATGCCCATAACTTCCACGGAACATTCTATGGCCTGGTAGCCGGTTTTCTTGAGGCAGGGGAAACTCTGGAACAATGTGTACAACGTGAAGTAATGGAAGAAACCGGATTACGGGTGAAGAATATCACTTATTTCGGCAACCAACCCTGGCCCTATCCCAGCGGATTAATGGTAGGTTTTATTGCCGATTATGAAAGTGGAGAAATCAAGTTGCAAAAAGACGAACTCAGTGCCGGAGCATTCTATTCGAAAGAAAATATGCCGGAAATTCCACGGAAATTGAGCATAGCACGAAAGATGATAGACTGGTGGCTAAGCAATAATTAAAAGACGAAAAACATTCAAATAAAAACAGATTGCGGAGGACATGCATTCAACAAACGAACAACTACGAATGAAACGACTCTCATTCACATCAACCAATTAGCATGCAACCGCAATCTGTATATCTTCTCATCTCCCGGTCATCCGACCTTCATCAAATCATTCTAAATATATCCATCAGAAACAAAAGAGGATAATGGCAATTTATATCAACTGGTGCTTTCACTATTGAAAACGTTCTTACGCCACTAATTGCCAAAATCCCCTTTTACCATCCTGATGGATATTAACTAAGGTTTAGGTTAGGTTTATACGTTGCATATAAAACGGCATTTAACAGAGAATGATTTCAGAGTTGACTTAAAGAAAGCAAAAGAACCTTAAAGCGGAAAGAATGTCCACGCTAACGGATAAAAAACAGAAAAGGTGCAACCCTTCGCAGGATTACACCTTCCCTTCTGCCTATCAGCAGTTTATCTTTCTCAAATACCGAGTGACTTGCGTACTGCTACCACTTTCTCTTCTGCTTCCGCATCAGCACTGGCATAGCATTTCGGGCAACCCATTTCGCCCTTCACCTCGATATAGAACTTAATTTTCGGTTCAGTACCCGACGGACGAACAGAAATCTTTGTACCGTCTTCTGTGAAGTATTGAAGCACATTTGAAGCTTCCGGCATATCCAGTTCACTAACCTTTCCCTGTGCATCGGTAATCTTCAGCGTCTTATAATCCTTGATCTGTTTAACAGGTGAACCTCCGATTTCCTTCGGCGGGTTAGCACGGAAATTATCCATCATGGCTTTGATTTCATCTGCGCCGCTCTTACCGGGTTTCACTACGTTTACAGTCGTTTCCTTAGAGAAACCATATTCTACGTAGATATCCATCAGTACATCATACAGTGTCTTACCCTGATCCTTAGCCCATGCACAGATCTCAGCCAGCAGTGAACAAGCAGAAACGGCATCTTTATCACGAACAAAGTCTTCTGCCAGGAAGCCGTAGCTTTCTTCACCACCACCGATGTATTGCTGCTTACCTTCGCTCAAACGGATTTCACGTGCGATCCACTTAAAACCAGTGTAGCAATCACGCATTTCAATCTTATTCTTATCAGCTACAGCCTTAATCAGTTCAGTAGTTACAATGGTCTTCACAATGAAGTCATTCGGCTGCATCTTACCCATTGCAATACGGTTCTTGATGATATAGTATAGGAAGATAAGACAAGTCTGGTTACCATTGATAAGCACCCACTCACCCTTATCATCCTTACAAGCCATCCCTACACGGTCAGCATCGGGGTCGCTGGCCATTACGATATCAGCATCGATCTTCTTCGCCAAAGCAATAGCCATAGAAAGTGCCTCAGCATTTTCCGGATTCGGAGATACCACTGTCGGGAAATTACCATCCTTCACCATCTGCTCGGGTACACAATTTACATTTTCAAATCCCCATTCTTTCAGAGAGGCAGGAATCAATACACGACCTGCACCATGCAGCGGAGTATAAACAATGCTGAGATCTTTCTGACGCTTGATTACTTCCGGATCGATAGAAATGGAATGAACCATATCCAGATAGATCTTATCCACCTCAGCACCGATAATCTGAATCAGGTCTTTGTTGCCGTTAAACTTAATGTCGGCAACCGTTACCTTATTTACTTCATCGATGATAGCGGTATCGTGCGGAGCAAGTACCTGTGCACCATCATCCCAATAAGCCTTATAACCGTTGTATTCTCTCGGATTGTGGCTTGCAGTGATATTGATACCACTTTGGCAACCAAAGTGACGGATAGCAAAAGAAACTTCCGGTGTAGGACGCAAATCATCGAAGAGATATACTTTGATACCGTTTGCCGAGAAGATATCTGCAGAAATCTGAGCAAACTTGTCGCTGTTGTTGCGGCAGTCATAACCTACCACCACAGAAATCTGCTCTTTATCCTTGAAGCATTTGTTCAGATAGTTAGAAAGTCCCTGTGTAGCAGCACCTACCGTGTAAATGTTCATACGATTGGTTCCTGCACCCATGATGCCGCGCAAACCACCTGTTCCGAATTCCAAATCCTTATAAAAGCAATCTATCAGCTCGGTTTTATCTTCGTTCTCCAACATGCGTTTCACTTCCGCCTGAGTTTCGGCATCATAAGCCGGGGTGAGCCATCTCTGGGCTTTCTCAGTTACCTGTTTGATAAGTTCCTGATTCTCCATATAATTATTGTTATTTTAGAGGTTAAAATATATCTGTTATTTGTAAGACACAAATGTAGGCGAATAAATTCAAATATCCTACATTTTCATGAAAGATTTACACTGTATTGTACAGATTTCACAGGAGAAATGAAGTTCCTGTGAAATCTGCAACAGGGCATTATTCCGGCATTTTATAGCGGTCACCGGTTTGTTTTACATACTCTTCCAGGAATTCTTTCGGGTATCCGGGACGTATCACACCAGCCGGCTGACCGATGGAATTACGTTCGAACTTACCGTCTTTCATACGCTTCACCACACCATCATTGTATTTTACGATAAGGAATTCACCGAGACGCTTCCAGGTATCGAGTGTACTTTGTGCGGTCATATTCGTATAGTTAGTCAGGAATGCTTTTGCCTGGGCGGGATCTTTGACATACAGTTTGGATGCAGCAGATTCAATGCCTTCCTGCGCATCATTGAAAGTAGTTTCCATTTCCGACTGGCTTGCACGTACATCCTCAATCATCAGATCATAGCGAGGATAAACCATATTCGCCACCCAATTGAAAATCCAGAAAGAAGAATTCCAGGAGAAAGTGATATAGTCGGCACCATCTACGCGTGAGTAGCATACAGGCACTTTATCCGTGCAGCAATATACAGGTGTGAACACCGTCATATTGGCATCATCCGTACCGAACCAAAGTACACCACCGATAGCGTCGGGCATAGAAGAACGCATCTGAGATACAAAAACAAAGCCGGACTGCTGAGTAGAAATAGGACGTTCATTAAAATATTCCTGGTCGTTCACCTTGAAAGAAAGCGGAGAAAGACGATAAGGTGTGTGGTAAGGGCCTGCGCCGAAATCCTTGCTGATATCCAGCGGGGTACCTTCATAATGGTCGCGCATGGCATTCTTCACATCCTGTACGGAGATTTTGCGGTTTGCTTTCAGATAAAGCGGCATTGGCTGATCTGTTTTACCTTCTATATACGGAAGGAATTCTTCTCCGCGATCGGTAAACATATTGAAATAGCTCCATACACGGGCTTCACAGTAACGGCGTGCACCGAAATCCAGAGGAGCATATGCATCTGCAAAACTGAAATCCTTATTCACGCCGGTAAAGTAACCTTTTTCGCGGGCAAAAGAAATCACATCGGAAGAATAAAGACAATTATTCTTGTCGTTCATATCGAACTGGTGGATACGGGATTGGTTGGCATGAGCAGAAATGCAATCATCCGGAATACGTACAGCTACCCATACGGCACTACACACACCGGGACCTTTACCTATCATTTCCATAATCCAGATCTCATTAGGATCGGCAATAGTGAAAGACTCACCACTGCTGTAATAGCCGTATTCCTGTACAAGATCGGTCATCACCTTAATGGCTTCACGGGCAGTACGGGCACGTTGCAATCCCAGGTAAATCAGACTGCCGTAATCAATAATACCGGTAGTATCCACCAACTCCGGACGACCGCCGAAAGTAGTCTCGGCAATAGTAAGCTGGAATTCGTTGATGTTCCCAATAACATTGTAAGTCTGGCGGGCTTGCTCTATCCGGCCCAGATATTTGCCGGTATCCCACTCATGTATATCCATCAGAGTGCCTTTCTTATGTACACCGGCAGGGTAATGATATAACTCACCGAACAACCCGTAGGAGTCGGCAGAATAAGAAACGATGGTAGAACCGTCTGTAGAGGCATTTTTACCTACAATAAGATTGGTACAAGCCAATGCATTTGCCACGGCTACCACCATACCTAAGACGGAAAGAGTCAGTCTTTTACTTTTCATACTTCAGTTATATTAATTATTAAATCAAATGTCGCACATAAGCCGCTACCTACCAAGTCCGTATCAACTCCGTACCAAGTCCGTGTCAAGTCCGTAGTTATAGATACGGAGATGGTACGGAGATGACAGGGTTCAGACACGGGGTTATTTACCAGACAAACTCAAACTTTTCTGTTGTCTGATTCCCACATCCATCCGTTACAGTCATTTCCACAACATGTTTGCCTCCCTTTTTTACATGATTCGGGTCGAGTTCGCACACCAGATTCCCACTGATGGAATTGGGTTTGCCAAACAAGGCATACTTGCCGTCTATGGTTCCGCGGTAACTGCTGATACCGGTCTCTTCATCTTTTGCTTTGAATACGATGCGCCCTGTACTTCCCCATTGTTTCGGATTAAGCGGAGTAATTTTAGGCGGTACGGTATCAATGGCAACAGTGTAAGTACCCAATTCACGGATAGTGGTTTTCATGAAACCATCTTCATATTTACCACCGATACTATACTTCTTACCACGGCTACCCACACCTGCCACATAATATTTCGTCATATCTTCCAACGGACGGCGGCGCAATCCGATACTTAATTCGCAACGACCATGCAGAGGTATGCGCGTATCATTCAACTGATAGGTGAAAGCGATATCCCCACTATCAGCCCGTACGGCATAGTTCAGGTATGCGTCGTCATAGAGTATTCCCCGGGGGATAACCAGATTCAGGCCAGGTTCTTGCAGGATGTTCACCTTATCCCAATGGAAAATATATTTCTCCCGATGTTCCACAGGTTTTATTTCCGTATGCTTTCCATGTACGGTAAAACGCACCTTTGAGGTGTTTCCCAATGCATCTTTCAGTGTATAGACAAAGTGATAGGGGCGTTCTTCATTGATCTCAATCAATCCCCGGTTACCATTGGAAGCATGCAGCATACGCAATGTATTTCCAGGCTCGATGAAAGACTTCATATACTGCCCATACGTCCACGAATTTATCATCCGGTTTTCGTTTTCCGAGAAGCGGTCTACCACACTACGGAATACTTCCACACTATCTACTTCCAGAATGACAGTATGTACTCCGTAACGATTGCTCACTCCGTCCATATAATCATAGGCACGAATAGCTGAACCTATCAGTCCCCAGGCGGTAATCGGCTGTTTGGGATTAAGAGGAAAGGCCTGATGCTTCTGGTTTCCTCCCACCACTCCCCTGCCCGGCTGTGGAAAGAGCATAATACCTTCGGCACGGGGAGCTGTATTGTCTTTCACTTTCTTCTTAAAGAAGGGTAACGGGTCGATATAATCGTCCGTATCCGCCTCAAACATATCCAAGTGCAGGTGCGGACCGAAAGAATAACCGGTATTGCCACTCAGAGCGATAACTTGCCCTGCCTTTACAGGATATTCACCCGGTTCGGGTGTAATCTCCACTTCCCATGACTCCTTTTCATATTGCAAGTCTTCTACCCTACGGGCTACATCGCCCACAAAGGCACTAAGGTGTCGGTTGATGGTTTTATATCCATTATTATAGGCTACATCGAGCACATAACCCGAACCATGCGTGACACGGATACGCGAAATATATCCTTCGGCCAGGGCATGCACCGGCTTACCGATAGTACCTCCTGTTTTGAAATCCAGTCCGCCATGAAAGTGATTGGCACGTATTTCACCGAAGTTCCCGGAAAAAGTAATGGGGAAATCAAAAGGCGGAGTAAAGGTAGCATCCTGTGCATGAACAGCAGTAGGAATCTGCACTCCACCGAACAATAATAAAAAAGATAAATATATAGTAGATTTGGTATATCTATTCATAGGTATAATCTTTGTTTTTAAACGCAGGCAAAGATAAAAAATATCCCCATCTTTGCCGCAATAAATATCATAATTGTACTTGCATAATTCCCCAAAAGGCATATCTTTGCAACGCAAACTATATAATAAACACTTATACAAACACCAATGAGCCATACAACTTTCACCTACACATGCCTTGTTTTAGCAATACTTATTGCCATAGGCTTTATAATAATGATTATCACCATACGTCGTTTACGCAAGACACAAAAGCAACTGCAGAAAGAGAACAAAACAGATGACCAGGAAAAAAATATGACTGGTACAGGCACTAATCATTTCATATTCATACATGAACAACCTCCTGAGCAAAATATTGAAACTCAGCGAGCATCCGATTATTTCAGATTAAAACCTGTATAAAAATACTGTTGTAAAACACCTACTCCCAAAGTACATCGAAACACGGAAATCGCTACATTGCGACATGTTTAACCCCCAATTAAAATTGTAAGGTTATGATTATCGGAGTACCTAAGGAAATCAAAAACAACGAGAACCGTGTAGGAATGACCCCTGCCGGAGTAGCCGAGTTGGTGAAAAGAGGTCATACAGTGTATGTACAGGCATCTGCCGGTGCAAACAGCGGTTTTCCTGATGAAGAGTACACTGCAGTGGGTGCGAAAATGCTGCCAACCATCGAAGCTACGTATGCCGCAGCCGAAATGATTGTGAAGGTGAAAGAACCTATCGCCCCGAGTACAAACTGATTAAAAAGGGCCAAGTGGTATTTACCTATTTCCACTTCGCCGCCGATAAAATACTTACCGAAGCCATGATAGAAAGCGGTGGCATCTGCATCGCTTACGAAACCGTAGAGAAAGAAGACCACTCTCTCCCATTGCTCACCCCCATGAGTGAAGTGGCTGGACGTATGGCTACACAGGAAGGTGCACGTTTCCTGGAAAAGCCGCAAGGCGGAAAAGGGAAATTGCTGGGTGGTGTACCTGGTGTTCGTCCTGCACGTGTATTGATTCTGGGCGGTGGTGTAGTAGGAACCAATGCTGCACAGATGGCTGCCGGAATGGGTGCGGAAGTACTGATTACCGATATTAATCTGACGCGCCTGCGCTACCTCAGTGAAGTGTTACCAAAAAATGTAAAAACTCTATATTCTTCTATGCATAACATCAGGATGGAATTGCCCAACATAGACCTCGTGATTGGTTCCGTACTGATTCCGGGAGATAAAGCGCCACACCTGATTACCAAAGATATGCTGAAGATGATGAAACCGGGAACCGTTCTCGTAGATGTTGCCATAGACCAGGGCGGATGCTTTGAAACCTCCCATCCTACCACCCACAGCGAACCGACGTATGTAGTGGATGGTATCGTACATTATGCGGTAGCCAACATTCCGGGAGCAGTACCATTCACTTCAACTATGGCGCTGACGAACTCCACTCTACCTTATACCGTGGCATTGGCAGACAAAGGTTGGCGAAAAGCATGCAAAGATGATCCCGCTCTGGCACTGGGACTGAACGTAGTGGAAGGTAAAGTTACTTATAAGGCTGTAGCGGATGTATTCGGATTGGAATATGAACCGATAGAATTATAACAAGTAACTATAAATACAAAGAAAAGGAGTTCCGTTTTTATGGAACTCCTTTTCTTTGTATAAATGATAAATTACAGTTTATCTCCGAACAGAAAATCTTTCTTCCTCCTATAAGCCCATATCAATGCAAGTATCGTAATGCAAAGGTTAAAGATAAACGGAAACTCCTGCGAACGTACATGAAACAATGATTGGAAGAAATCCACGATAAACGGGCAAAGCAGCACGGCAAGATAATTCATTGCCATCACAAAAGCCAGCGCCAGCGTGGTTTTCTGAGGAACAGCCGTATCCACTGTTTTATCATAAATCAACGGTTGGATAACCCCATAGCCCAATCCCACCAATATGCAACCAGGTATAATCAGCCATTCCTTAGGCGAAATCCATATCAGTGCCAACCCCAGTGCAATACACAACAGGCTGTAAAACTTCGTCTTTTCCTTCAGATACTTTACAACATGCCCCAGAAAGAAACCGGGCGCCATGATAGCAAGGAAGAAAAGGGAAATCATCATCCCCGAGTTCCCGCTGGAAAAGTGATGTTCCTCCATCAGGAATGGAAGGTTGAACGTCACGATCAATACAATATAAGTGGTAAGCCCATAGAAAAGCATCAGTTGCAGCAGATGACGGACATGAATACCATACTTGTCGGGGATAGCGGAAGTAGCCGTTTCTGCCGATGAAGAAGTATCGGCAGGAGATTTATTCGATGACGTGACTTGTGTTTCACCACCCATATTTTCATCTTTCAGATGGATGGTGAGTATGATGGCTACCAAAGGTAGTAAATAGACCAGGAAAGGCAGATGCCAATTCACTTCTGCCAGATAGCCGGTAACAGCAGTTGTCACCACCAGCGTAACATTTGTAATGGCGGAACTGTATCCAAACTGCTTCACCCGGTAGGTTCCCGTGAAATAACGGGAAATCAATCCGGTAGAAAGCGGAATAATCAGTCCCGCACCAATTCCCAGCAGGGCACTGACAGCTATTAATTGCCACATTTTTGTGGAAAACAGGTACAGCACCCCGCTCGCGGCGAACATCCAGAGCCCCGCGCGTAACAAACGGACAAAGTCGCGTTTCTCAGCCAACTTGCCCGCCAACAAAATAAAAGGTATAATCAATAACGACGGCAAAGAACTAAGCATCTGAATATCCAGTTCCGAAGCATCCGGAAAAGTAGTGGAAAGCTGTCCCAGAATAGGAGAAACAGCCAGTCCCGGCAAAGAGGTCAATGCAGAGATAGACCAAATGCCGATCAATGTAATAAGAGGAATGGTTCCCCGCCCGGTATTGATTTTCATATATACATATACATTTATAGGGTTTGAAATAGTGCAAGAGAAACAATTATGGCTATAGAAAGTTCAAATAGTTACGAGCTACTAGCTACAAAGCTACAAGTACCATGCGGCGTGATAGTGCGCAGCTGCTCGTAGCTTGTAACTGTTGTAGCTCGTAACTGTTTAATAAACGCCAAAATATGTAAAACGTCGGAACTTTCCTCTGCAAACGCCGTTGTTCTGGGAAATTCGACGGGGAAAATCCTCGCCGCCTAAACCTAAACTAAAATATTAGTAAAATGGAAGATGTAAATTTCAGAAAAGGTGATGCCAAAACAGAAGTGTTTGGATCAAACAGAATGTTGCAACCCTCTCCGGTAGAGAAGATCCCTGATAGACCTACCACTCCCGAGATTGCTTATCAGATGGTAAAAGACGAAACTTTCGCTCAAACTCAACCCCGTCTGAACCTGGCCACTTTCGTTACCACTTATATGGACGATTACGCCACCAAGCTGATGAACGAGGCGATCAACATTAACTACATTGACGAAACGGAATATCCCCGTATCGCCGTGATGAACGGAAAATGTATCAACATCGTAGCAAACCTGTGGAACTCTCCGGAAAAGGATACTTGGAAGACAGGTGCGCTGGCCATTGGTTCAAGTGAAGCATGTATGTTGGGCGGCGTGGCAGCTTGGCTGCGTTGGCGTAAAAAACGCCAGGCTCAAGGCAAACCTTTCGATAAACCTAATTTCGTTATCTCAACCGGTTTCCAGGTAGTATGGGAAAAGTTCGCACAGTTGTGGCAGATTGAAATGCGTGAAGTGCCTTTGACCCTTGACAAGACTACTCTTGATCCGGAAGAAGCATTAAAGATGTGTGATGAAAACACCATTTGTATCGTACCTATCCAGGGTGTAACATGGACCGGACTGAACGATGACGTAGAAGCACTGGACAAAGCTCTCGATGCTTACAACGCCAAGACCGGTTACGATATTCCTATCCATGTAGATGCTGCCAGTGGTGGTTTTATCCTGCCGTTCCTCTATCCTGAAACGAAATGGGACTTCCGCTTGAAGTGGGTTCTTTCTATCAGTGTCAGCGGACATAAATTCGGTCTCGTTTATCTGGGTCTGGGTTGGGTTTGCTGGAAAGGCAAAGAATATCTGCCCGAAGAAATGTCATTCAGCGTAAACTATCTGGGTGCAAACATTACTCAGGTGGGATTGAACTTCTCCCGTCCTGCTGCTCAAATCCTGGGTCAGTACTACCAATTCATTCGCTTAGGATTCCAGGGATACAAAGAGGTGCAGTATAACTCACTGACCATCGCGAAGTATATCCATGATGAAATCGCTAAGATGGAACCGTTCGTCAACTATTCAGAAGAAGTGGTGAACCCGTTGTTCATCTGGTACATGAAACCGGAGTATGCCAAGAATGCTAAATGGACGTTGTACGACCTTCAGGATAAACTGTCGCAACATGGTTGGATGGTACCGGCTTATACCCTGCCTTCTAAACTGGACGACTACGTCGTAATGCGTGTGGTAGTACGCCAGGGCTTCAGCCGCGACATGGCAGACATGTTGCTGGGCGACATCAAGAATGCTATCACTGAACTGGAGAAATTGGATTATCCTACTCCTACCCGCATGGCTCAGGACAAGAACCTGCCGGTAGAAGCGAAAGTGTTCAATCACGGTTGCCGCAGTCATAAGAAATAATTAAGTCGACAAGGAGACGAGGGAACAAGGAGACAAGGGGCTGCGCTATAAAGGTAGCGCGTACAGCTTATGCGGTACAAAGCTTACATAGCGCAATCCCTCGTTCCCTTGTTAACTTGTCAACTCCAAAAAGAAAAACTATGGATAAAAAGATTTCAATCTCTCAACTAAAAGAGGTTGCCCAGGAAGCCTATGAACAGGTGAAGGGTAACACCGGGGGAAAAAATGCCGATTACATCCCCTACCTTGCCAACATCGACAAGAATCTGTTCGGCATCAGCATCTGTCTGATGAACGGACAAACCATTAATATAGGTGACACTGACTACCGTTTCGGTATAGAATCTGTTTCCAAAGTACATACAGCCATCCTTATCCTCCGTCAATACGGAGCACAGAAGGTGCTGGATATGATTGGTGCAGATGCTACAGGATTGCCTTTCAATTCAATCATCGCCATCTTGCTGGAGAATGACCACCCTTCTACCCCATTGGTAAATGCAGGTGTCATCTCAGCATGTTCCATGGTTGAACCTGTGGGTGATTCGGATAAGAAATGGGAAGCTATTGTTCAGAATATTACTGATTTGTGCGGTTCAGCTCCACAATTGATTGATGAGCTGTATAAATCGGAAACGGCCACGAACTTCAATAACCGCTCTATTGCATGGTTACTGAAGAACTACAACCGTATCTACGATAATCCGGATATGGCACTCGACCTGTACACTCGTCAGTGCTCATTGGGTATCACTGCCGGACAACTGGCAATTGCTGCCGGAACCATCGCCAACAGTGGTGTAAACCCTGTCACCAAGAAAGAAGTGTTTGAAGCTTCATTAGCTCCGAAGATTACTTCCATGATTTCTACCGTAGGTTTCTACGGACATTCAGGTGACTGGATGTACACTGCCGGCATACCTGCCAAGAGCGGTGTAGGTGGTGGAGTTATGTCTGTACTGCCCGGTGTATTCGGCGCAGCTGCATTTGCACCTCCTTTGGACGAAGCAGGGAATTCTGTTAAATCACAACTCGCCATCAAGTATATCATGAACAAATTGGGTTTGGGCGTGTTCAATGGTGACCGTGTGACTATTATAGAATAAGACAATCTCTCTTTTTCATAAATAAAAGGCGTCGTCAGTCCGGAGAGGATAGGCGGCGCCTGTACTTTTAAAAGCTACAAAAATGAAGCGCACAACTTACGTACCTCATTCCAGCGTTCTTGTGTGCGCTGATCGGCACGCGCCATCTGCATATTGTAACGGGTCTGCATATTGAGCAACATCTCAGGGTCAAGTCCCAAAGCCGCTTCAAATAGCAAAGCAAGTTCCGTATTAACCGGACGCTTGCCGTTCAGTACCTCATTCAGCTGTGAATACGAAATTCCCATTTGGCGAGCCAAGGCACGCTGCGAAATTTTCCGATATTCAATTTCGTCTTTTAATATCTCACCAGGATGCGTGGGGCAAAACGGGGTGAGTTTATTTGCAAGCATAGTCATACCTTACTTATTTATAATGATTGGACAATTCTATAACATTACATACACTTATGATAATTTCAGCATCTGCTACAACTCTGACTGTAAATTCTATGCGATATTTTGAAGTAACCCGTATAGAAGAAAGGCCTTCCTTATCTCCTATTAAGGTTTCATAATTCAAAGAATTGTGTTTATACAAAGACTCAACACTATTCGATGCAATCAGCGTATCAATACATCTTTTATACCTCTATCTGGCTGAAAGCGATGTTTCTTATCACTACATTTACCGGAGACATAAAGTTCTTTAAGATATTCTTTATCAAATGTAACTAACATAAGCGGTCGTTTGTTCGTTACAAAGATAAAGATTTTAATTCAGATGTTCACTAAATAGTGAACAATCTTTCAGACTTCTTTTCACAACTTCTCATCTTAGCTACATAATCCGGATAATATTATTTAATATCCCCTCCCTGCAACTGCTTATAATATTCTTCTTTCTCCTGATTCCTCTTCTGCACCAGACTCGTCACATACACCGTAAATATCGGGAACATCATCATCCCCAATGCTGCCAGCAGAACTGACAGTACACGTCCCGTCACCGTCACAGCAATAATATTGGAACCAACCGTCGTTACATCCATAAACGCCCACCACAAAGCATCCCCATAACCTGTAACTAATGTATTCACCCCATGCTCCATTACATAAAAAGCCAAACTGGAGAAATAAACCGTAGCAAGCAAAGCCGTCAAGTAGGTAACAAACAGGCCGGATGCCTTATTATACGTCAACCAGCCTACCACAATGGCCAACGCATAACCACCGCGCACTAAAGGAATAAAACGCAATAAATAAGTGATTTCTTCGGAAAACGTCCATCCGGCCCAGGAAATAATGCTCTGGTAAGGGATGGCCACCAGAAGAAAAACAAAGTGAGTAGCAAAATAACGTCCTTTATGCTTTGCTAAAAACCACTCCAGAATAAAGTCCAGCAAAAACAAGATGCACACGGCAAACTGAACCTTCATAAATACCGTCTGAGTATAGAAAGGAATACCCTTGAATGTATCTACTGAAATACTAACCACTAAAAACAACGAAAGTAGCAGAATCACAATGTGTAAGACACCATAAATTCCCTTCTCCCGTAATGCAAATTCTGAAAGAGCCATTTTCATAATAATACCTATTATTTATTCTGATTTAATATATTACTGATTTCTGTCTGATTGCCCTAAAACGTCTTGCACAAGGCATTTGTTTAAGTGTTAATTTACCAACTTTCACTTTATCCCCGAAAACAACTCCACCGGGTCGTTGTTATAGAGACTGATTTTAAAACATATTTTTCACCTAAAACCTTAACTTATGGCAAATATTAAACAAACAGTGAAGCTGGGTGTGTTCACCCTCGCAATCATGAATGTAACGGCAGTAGTATCCCTACGTGGACTACCTGCCGAGGCCGTGTACGGAATGAGTTCGGCCTTTTACTATTTATTTGCAGCTATCGTATTCCTTATACCGACGTCACTTGTCGCTGCGGAATTGGCTGCAATGTTCCAGGACAAACAAGGTGGTGTGTTCCGCTGGGTAGGAGAAGCCTACGGTAAGCGGCTCGGTTTCCTTGCCATCTGGGTGCAATGGATTGAGAGTACCATCTGGTACCCTACCGTATTGACATTCGGTGCTGTATCCATCGCCTTCATCGGAATGAACGACGCACACGATATGTCGTTGGCAAGTAACAAGTACTACACACTCGCCGTAGTGCTCATCATCTACTGGCTCGCCACTTTCATTTCATTGAAAGGTATGGGATGGGTAGGTAAGGTAGCCAAAGTCGGCGGTATGGTTGGTACCATTATCCCGGCAGCCTTGCTGATTATCCTGGGTATCATTTATCTGGCTACAGGCGGACACTCCAATCTTGACTTCCACAGCAGCTTCTTCCCCGATCTGACGAACTTCGACAACGTCGTACTCGCCGCAAGTATCTTCCTCTTTTATGCCGGTATGGAAATGGGCGGTATCCACGTTAAGGATATAGAAAACCCCTCCAAGAATTATCCGAAAGCAGTATTTATCGGTGCAGCTATCACAGTTATCATTTTCGTACTGGGTACTTTTGCACTGGGTGTTATCATCCCGGCTAAGGACATCAGCCTGACACAAAGTTTGCTGGTTGGTTTCGACAATTACTTCCATTACATCCACGCTTCCTGGTTATCACCAATCATCGCTATCGCTCTTGCATTCGGTGTGCTGGCAGGTGTATTGACTTGGGTTGCCGGTCCGTCTAAAGGTATTTTTGCCGTAGGTAAGGCAGGTTACATGCCCCCGTTCTTCCAGAAGACAAACAAACTGGGTGTACAGAAGAACATCCTGTTCGTACAAGGTGGTGCTGTAACAGTATTGAGCCTTTTGTTCGTAGTAATGCCTTCCGTACAGAGTTTCTATCAGATCTTGTCACAGTTGACAGTAGTTCTTTACCTTATCATGTATATGCTGATGTTTACAGGAGCTATCGTATTGCGTTACAAGATGAAGAAGTTGAACCGTCCGTTCCGTATCGGTAAGGGTGGTAACGGATTGATGTGGTTCATCGGTGGACTCGGTTTCTGTGGTTCTCTGTTGGCATTCATCCTGAGCTTTATCCCGCCCAGTCAGATCTCAACGGGTAGCAATACAGTTTGGTTCTCTGTACTGATTATTGGTGCCATCGTTGTAGTGGCAGCTCCGTTCATCATTTACGCTTGCAAGAAACCGACTTGGGTTGATCCGAACACTAACTTCGAGCCCTTCCATTGGGAAGAACAACCAAAAGTTGCAGCAAGCGCAGCAACAACTACTGCAACAGCAGCAGGCACAACAAGCACAGCTACGGCAACACCAACTGCAAATCCTACCGTAAATACAACTAGTACAACAAATAATTCCGGTACACCTAAATCATAGGACCGTAATCGGAAAACATGAAAATGGGACTGTACAGATTGACGTACAGCCCCATTTTTTCATTTTGGGCGGTAAGAAAGTGGTTTGTTTGGGATGAGCTATGAGTAAAATGAGTATCCTAATATTGGGTAAATAGAGTATCTCAATTCCCCTCATCCATCGGAGGAGGGGTGTCCAGAGGGCAGGGTGGTAGGTAAAGCAAGAAATACCTATGAATCATATAAATAAGGAATTCTTTTCTCACCTACCACCTCCCCCTACGGGTACTCCTCCTCCCAGGAGGAGGAGAATTAGGATAGTATCACATAATCACTTTAGTTCATTTCCATAGCCAAATGACTCCCTTTCATTCCCTCTATACAAAAAAATCGTCCCATGAGATGAATCTTTTCGCCTCACGAGACATTTATTTTTGCCTCATGGTACGGATTTTTTCATCTCATGGGACGAATTTCGTCGTCTCATGAAGCTAAATTCTTATTCTTTTAGCGCATCCCACGCTCTTTTATATCCTTCCGTCAGTTCCTGCATCACTTCAGCAACTGTCTCTATCTGTTTACCGTAAAGCAGTGCAGAGGCCTGACCAATCTCCAGTTCTCCTTCTTCCAAGTCTCCATAGAAAATCCCTTTCTTGGCACGTCCATGAGCCAGAAGGATACGAAGTTCATCTTGTGTAGCCCCCACTGCTTCGGCCGCCTCTACAGCGTCACGGAAATTATTCCGTACTAAACGTACCGGAGCGAGCTTCTTCAACAGTAACCGGGTATCCCCTTCCTGCAAACGCAGGCAATATTCCTTAAAATATTCATGAGCAGAACTTTTTTGAGTCAATGCAAAACGCGTACCTATTTGCACCCCTTCTGCTCCCAACACCCGGACAGCAAGCATAGCCTCGCCTGTAGCAATTCCTCCGGCAGCAATCAATGGTAAAGTAGTAGCGGCACGTACGGCAGGTATCAGGCACAAAGTGGTAGTTTCTTCCCTTCCGTTATGTCCGCCGGCTTCGAAGCCTTCGGCAACAACAGCATCCACACCCGCCTCTTCGGCTTTCATCGCAAAGCGGGAAGAACTGACCACATGCACCACTGTTACTCCCCGTTCTTTCAGCCATCCCGTCCATTTGGCAGGGCTTCCGGCGGAAGTGAAAACTATATTGACTCCTTCCTCTATCACTATCTGCATGATTTCTTCAATCTGCGGATACATTAATGGAATATTGACTCCAAAAGGATTATGTGTAGCAGCATGACATTTACGGATATGCTCACGTAACGTTTCAGGATGCATAGAACCTGCTCCAAGCAAGCCCAATCCACCCGCATTACTTACTGACGACGCCAAGCGCCAACCACTGCACCAAACCATACCACCTTGGATTATTGGATATTGAATTCCGAAAAGGGAAGTAATTCTGTTCATAGTTTTTCTGTTTAGGGATTATTAGGAAGAAACAAGAAAAATGTATGAAAGGTTCGGAAGAAAAGACGAATTGTAATAAAAACACAGCTGAAAATACGAATTTACAACATAGATATCACCAGATGCTCAAATTATACAAATCCTAATTTTTAATCGCCTTGACAGGCTCTTTAATCAGCACTGTAGTCGAGTCCCCGTATGCACGGAACACTTCCAGAGTACGGGCCCGACGCTTACGTCCTTTGACATTCCAGAATTCTTTTGTAAAAGGCGTCATAAAATCACCGACAAATCCCAAACCGCCACTGGCACCCTGCCAGCTACCTACGGCCATATTATTAGCCCGTTCTGTCACCCGGTAACGCATTCCGGTTGCCTCTATTTCATCCATACTCTTGCGGATGCCCTTTTCAAAAGGAGTCTTCGCCCAATCAGAATAAATACGAAGCATTTTAAGTTCGTAAAAAGGATCTCCTCTCCACGTGTTCTTATCTATTTTTATTTTCTTCTGATACACCGGATCCCAGTTATACTTCGTATTTGCTGTATATGGACGCAAAGTAAGAATAACTTTCTTCTTCGGTATATTTGGTATTTCGGGAAGTGTTGTGTTGAAATCCAGCCATTGTCTTTCCAGCGACATCTGCTGTTTGCCCAGAGGCTCCTGTACTCCCATTTCTTTCAGAACTTCCGGATTCAGCTTAATCTCTCCTTCTCCGTCCAATAGACGGCGCAATCGCAGAGAGTCCTGAGGTGTCCAGTTCTGAGCGCAAACGGGAAGGACTACTACTAAAAGCAGTCCGATTATAGTGTAATATCTTCTCATTTATTTATTTTCTTACCACCACATATATCCGCTTCCACAAAGCGGTTCATCATAACAAGGATCTATGGTCCACATCGTACGGGGGTATTTGCGGTTTTCCCACCAGCGGCGATAACGGGCGGAAGCATCCAGAACTTCATCATCCGACAAGAAGTAAATGCCTTCATAGTTCTCTGCATCCACATGTACCATTTTGCACCCCATCGAAGCATTTTGCCCCAGACGGATTGTTTCTACTGTCCACAAGATACATTCGCCTAAACGAAGCTTACCACCTGCGGAATAAGAAACCGGAGCCAGCGGAAAAGAAGGAATTACCGTCAAATCTTCGGCATACTTCAACAAGTCCCCTATGTCATCAACAGTAAACCGAGGGATAGTGTTCAACTCTTCCGGACTTTCAACAGAATATTTTCCGGCTTTCAGTTGCTTGACGAATAAATCCACGTCAGGATTATTGTAGTCCAACGTCTCTTCCGTACATGATACAAAAGAAAGAGAGAAGAAGAATATCAAAATGGCCATTACGGCACGTATATTAGAAATTGCTTTCATTGTTGCATTGTATTAAGGTTAATATGTCATACGAACACCGCAAAGTAGATTAAGGTTCGTTGGACGTTCCGTTCGCAGCGTTTTTGTTTGCGAATCCGTATCAAAATGATGAGATACCGTAGGTTCTGCAAACAGAGCAATCCGGTCGTTCAACTTATAACGGGCTCCCAGACCTGCCGCAACGGAAAGTTGTACAGGCTCTGCTCCAAAACCATTGTCCACGGCTCCGGCTATGCATTTCTCGGCAGCACCACCCAATGTAGCATAAAAGTCTACTTTAGAATTGCTTGCCAGCACCGCATTCAGTTTCACCGGAACAGCCAGTGTATGTATCGTATGATCTCCGTCAAGACGGTTATATTGCAAACCTGCCTCCAGAGAAAAATGTTTGCTCAAACGACGTTCGGCAGAAACTCCTGAAGTGAACGGCATTCCGAAATCTCCCTTTGGCAACGATGTACCTATGCCTGCTTTGAAAGCCCATTTTTTAGCAGAACCGCCCGCATTGGTAACGAGGAGTGCTTTATCGGAATCTGAGCCAAATTCTGTATTGGAATTTGTAGCAGTAGGATCAGTAGTTGTGGCACGATGATTATTTTCATTCCTTGATGAGGCTGTTTGACCATACATTCCATTGCCTTGGTGTTGATTGCCATATACGCGTTGGGAAATTGTAATGGAAACAGTAACAGATACAGTTTCTTCATCATCGCCATTCGCTGCAAGTATGCCTCCGGATAATACTGGTACAGGATTCTTATGACCAGGGGTCTGCGCTGTAGGTTTAGTCTCATGAATAGAGGGGAATTTTTCCTGTACCACATCTCCGTTCAGGTTACCTTCCGGTGTCAGCGTAGCTACCTTGGTGAATGCTTCCTGAATCTCATCTTTCGGAGAGAAATACCAGAATGCAGCGGAAGCAGCTCCAAGCACTAATACTACAGAAGCAGCCGCAGCCACCCGATAGAAGCGTGGAGTAAGGACGGAACGTTTCTGCTTCTGTCCGAAAGCAACAGCTGCAGAAGTATTGGTTGCATCGGTTTCAACTCTTGACAGGTCGCCTTTCAGCTCCTCCCAAAAGCCATCCCGCACCGTCATCTCTGCACCAGAGAGGCGACTGCGGAACAAACCGGTTATTTCATCATTTCCTTTCATACTCTGTATATTCTTTAATTCTTTTTGCTAACAAATTCTTGGCGCGATGCAGTTGCGAAGTGGATGAATGTACCTTAATCCCAAGCATTTCCGCTATTTCCTTGTGTGATTTCTCTTCAAACACATACAAGTTGAAAACGGTTCGGCATCCATCGGGTAATTCTGCCACAAATGCCATCAATTGCTGTTCGGAGAGGCGGCTACCGCTATCGGCTATACTTGCTTCGTCGGGTATATCGGGCAATTGTTCTTCGTTCACCACCAGTTGGGTGATACGCTTCTGCTTCCGCAGATAATCTATTGCCTGTGTCACCATTACTCTTGTTACCCACGTTGCCAGCGCACATTCGCCCCGGAAAGTGAAATGGGTAAAGATCTTGATGAACCCATCGTGCAGTACGTCATGCGCGGCATCTTCATCGCCCGTATAGCGGTAGCATACCGCAAGCATCTGCCTGGAATAAAGGGTATACAGCTCCTTACGCGCGGAATCCTTTCCTGCCCGGCAGCCCTCTATCAGTTCTATTTCATTTTCCAATGTCAGTGCTCTTTTTTACGGACGCCTCTTCGCGTCGTTTGTTAGTTAGACGCAGCTTTCCGTAGAATGCTGCAATGTTATATCTAAAAAGAAGTTAAAGAACGGAGATTATTTATCATCTCCCAACCTCCAGCCTTTAATCGCAGACTTTATCTTATCTATATTTCCCATAACCGTTTATTTAGTTCCATATCTCTGTTCAATAGCCTGGATCATCTTATCAATCTCTTGCTCCACACTTTTTTATAACTGGAATGGAAATACTCCATAGGCGTTCTCATGAAATTGCGTACCGTTTTATCCGAAAGATATATTTCCCACATTTCATAACCGCCCTCCAACAACGAGTTAAACTGCCCATCGGTGAGTGACAGATGGAAAGGGTTAACAGCCTGCCCCTTTATGTCATAATATTCGGTTATGAGGGTTCTAAAACTTTCCAACCTTTCATAAACCTCAATTAACGACAATAGAAATTCCTTATCTGATATCTTCTGCATCAACATCGAATTTTTCAGCAGGTCCATCGCATTCCGGCGACAAGAGAAAACACGGAAATGCCCCAAAACAAAACCAAATTGCCTTAACGAGTCTTCGGGTATCATCCGGAACTTCATATCATGTTCCATAAGGAGAGTAGAAATACGTTTATCCTTATTAAATTCCGACATAACATCTTCAAACTGACCCCGATTGCTTTTCAGTTCATCCCTAATCAGCAGCATAGTAGATTTAATATCTTTCTGCTCTGAACAACGGGTAACCAGTTCACTGCCAACAAAGGTTATCAGCACACCAATCACCACAATAGAAGTTTGCCGTATATACTCGCCAGGCTTCCAATTTCTGATAGTCGTCTTTACTTTCTTCCAATCTATCTTTCCCATACTTCTTAAATGTACCAGAAGTAAAAAGCCTCCCATAAAGATTGAAACTTATGAGAGGCTTCCTGCTATTTTCTAAATACGGCCTTCCGCCCTTGTCAACATGTCTTAAAACTCATATCCAGTCCTTTTACAGAATGTGTCAGAGCACCTACAGAGATAAAATCTACGCCACATTCGGCATAATCGCGCAGCGTATCGAAAGTGATACCACCTGAAGACTCGGTTTCATAACGACCGCCTACCATATCCACAGCCTTCTTTGTCATTTCGGGCGTGAAGTTATCAAACATGATACGATCTATACCACCAAGATCAAGTACTTGTTGCAACTCATCGAAGTTACGTACTTCAATCTCTATCTTGAGGTCTTTACCTTTTTCCTTGCAATATTCTTTAGCACGATTAATAGCCTTGTCGATGCCTCCGGCAAAATCCACATGATTGTCTTTCAGCAAAATCATGTCGAACAATCCGATACGATGATTTACACCACCGCCAATCTTCACAGCCATTTTCTCAAGGATACGCATACCGGGAGTAGTCTTGCGGGTATCGAGCACACGTGTATTCGTACCTTTCAGTTTCTCGGCATATTTATGTGTCATGGTAGCAATACCACTCATGCGTTGCATAATGTTCAGCATCAGGCGTTCTGTCTGCAACAAAGATTGCACCTTACCTTCCACTATCATTGCTATATCACCCGGTTTCACTTCTGCCCCGTCATTGATGAAGACTTCTACCTTCATAGTAGGGTCGAAACGACGGAACACTTCTTTGGCAACTTCAATACCAGCCAGAATGCCCGGCTCTTTAATCAAAAGCTTGGATTTACCCATCGCCGTAGCGGGGATGCACGAAAGGGTGGTATGGTCTCCGTCACCTATATCTTCTGCAAAGGCGAGATCTATCAGCCTGTCAATCAATTCTTCTTCCTTATTCATTCGTTTTATCTATTCTTATTTGATGTATAACATATTTGTTTTGTACTTTTCTGAAGAAACAATTCACCCGAAAGTTTCCATTTGTGGTTCCCAAAGTACCAATGATGAAACTTGATTCATCCCGTTTTCCTTCGTGATTCACATTGAAGCTACTGACTTTGTTCTCAGCAAAAAAATTAGCCATTGCTCCTTCTGCAGTTCGCTTGTCAGCATTGGTCGTACGATTGTGAATAATCAGATCCACCTTATCACCCAGATACCCGTTTAGTTCCTGAGAGTTTCCCTTTTTGAAGGCCGTAACCACCCCCACAGGTACGTCTTGAGCAAAGATCGAGGATACCCATAAGAAGAGGCAGGTCAACAATAAAACTACTCGTTTTTTCATAATCACAAGTATTAATGATACGCAAAGGTAAGCATTTATTGTAAAATACAATAAAAAAGCGCTAATTTTGTGCACGAATCAGAATGTAAGCAACATGAAAACAACTTTGCTCGTCGTAGGAAGAACCGTAGAACAACACTTTATAACTGCCATCAATGACTATGTGCAGCGTACCAAACGCTACTTGTCTTTCGAGATGGAAGTCATCCCGGAATTGAAGAATACCAAGAGCCTTTCCATGGAAGTGCAGAAAGAAAAAGAGGGTGAATTGATATGTAAGGCATTCCAGCCGGGTGATGTGATTGTATTGCTGGATGAAGGGGGAAAAGAAATGCGCTCCATAGAGTTTGCAGACTATATGAAGCGCAAGATGAACACCGTAAATAAACGGCTTGTATTTGTCATCGGCGGACCGTATGGTTTCTCACAAAAAGTATATCAAGCGGCACATGAGAAAATGTCCCTTTCTAAAATGACGTTCTCGCATCAGATGGTGCGGTTGATTTTCGTGGAACAGTTATACCGGGCCATGAATATACTCAACGGCGGCCCTTATCACCACGAATAACTGCCCCTTTAAGACCTTGAAATTTGGAACCCTGTTCCTGACAACGCCATCTCTACAAATCGTGCGCGAGGGTTCGGTACATCCTGCGTCAGCATCTCCCGGATTCGCAATGCAGCTTGCGGGTCTTTTGCCACCATATACAAGTAGCCTCCCCCACCTGCACCCGGCAACTTATACCCCAGTGTATAGTCCTTAATCTTACTGATAATTTCCTCCACCGCCGGAGGGTTAGTACCGCAATCCAGAGCTTTGTTCTGCATCCACGTTTTGCCAATCAATGCACCATAAGTCTCAAAATCGTTCCTTTGAATAGCTTCTGCCATATCCAATGCATGCGCCTTCATATCTTCCAATATTACCAAATGGATAGATGAATTAAGGAACATGGAACGCACAATCTCTGCCAGGATACCTTTAGCAGTACGTGTAATTCCCGTATAATATAATAGGTGGCAATCACGATAATCGGGATGCGTAAAGAGATGTTCGGGCAACCAGTGTATCAACGGATTCTGTACAAATCCAGTTTCTGTTTGTAACAGTTTGATGCCTTGCAATACTCCGCCATACTGATCTTGCCAGCCACCACCCGTTGTCAACAACTGTTCCAAAGCAAGCGTACGACGGCATATTTCATTCTTATCCCACATCAAGCCACAGAAATCACTCAAAGAGCCTAAAACCGTAGAAGCCAGTATAGAACTGGTTCCCAGACCTGAGCCTGCCGGAATAGCAGATAATAAAGTAATCTCTATACCTGTACCGAATGCCTGTAATTGTTTCTCCAACGAGGAATAACCCACTTCTGAAAACGCCGGGCCAAAACCTGCCAACGTCAGTGCCGCTTTCGGAATAGAGAAAGGAGACCCAATCTTACAGTAATCCTGCAATTCCTCGAAAGTATTCACAACTTCCATCGCTCCCATATCAATAGAGCGCAAAACAATGCGATACTCTTTACAAGGCTTCACATAAACTTGTAAAGGAGGTTGGCCATTCAATTCAATAGCCAGATTCACAACATTTCCACCCGCAAAAAGAGAATATGGCGGAGTATCTGTCCAGCCACCCGCAACATCAATACGCACAGGGCTACGTCCCCAAACAATCTGATCGCTATATACATTGAGATGAGGACGGCTTTTCTTCTCATACAAATCAGAAAGGAGCCCTTCGCGCAGCAGTCCGAAAGCCTCTCTTTCATCATTCTGAAAGTCTTTTCCATTCAGCTTGTCTATCTGCGCCCGAAGCATCCGGTTATGGATACGCTGCATCTGAGGCGCATCAGCCGGCAGTACTTCCGGTTTATCTATCTCCAAATTGTGGAAATTCCCGGCAACATCAGCCAAATCCAATTGATAGAATACACTCTTCTCATAATTATGTGCCAGCAATTCCCAATTGCCCTTCCGGAAACTCTCGCGCTGTGCATATAATTGACGTAAATCTGCTTTCGCTGAAATTTCATCGGCAGAGAGACGTTGACTGTTCAACCAGATTTTCTTACCTTCCGCCAACTCCGGTTCCGAAGTCATCCAGCGAAGTACCTTACCCATCTGTTCTATATCTTCTACTACTGGAAAGATTCCGGCAGCCTGTAAGTCGTCTTTCCTTCCGGTTACATCATCCGGAGTCAATCCACGTTTCGCCAACCAATCAATGAAAGGCATTCCCAGGAACAAAGTCTTTTCATCCCGGATATCTCCCTTAGACACATCATCAAAGCCATACGGACGAACCGCCCAACGCTTCTCCGCAAGAGGCACAACGTCTACACACACTCCATCCGGCAGTGCCAACGTCCAGTCATTTCTCGGTACGCCTGTAATAATTTGCCGGGAACCAATCTTCCACGATGCACCAACAAAGCTGTTTTCAATCCAAAGGTTATCATTATTAGAGGAAAGAATTACCCCTATTTCTGCATTCTGCACAAAGATTGCAGGATTTGATTTTACTTTCCGGTGCATAATCTGACGTTGATCGTACACTTTATTCTGTAAAGTGACAGTTGAGGAAAGCAGTTCACGGCTCGTTCCATAGTGGTAGAACTCACCACCCGGTAAGGGCAAAATAGCCACAGACAGCTTATTCAACTCATCATCAATAATGCGCGGGTGATTACCCAGAGACAAACCGAAGTCTGAATATAAATCATAGTACTTCAAATCAGAATACGAAGCATCTTTCTGCGAACGTTTCATCAATAATTCCACCGCTCGATCGCTCAGCAACCAGATACCTATATCCATCAGAAAGAGATGAGTCTTGGAAAGATTTTCCAACTCTTGCAATGAAGGCTTCTGCAACATAAAATCCAATGCTTCCGGCTGTTTGCGGTCAGAAACAAACACCCCATGATGTGTTGCTAATACCGGATCTACCCAGAGTCCATAACATACGACATCTGCATCCGGTATATCCTGCAAAGGTTTCTCGGCACGAATATAGACATCACCACTGGCAATCAGTGTACGTAGCTTTTCCGGTGCCCGTTCCATGATTTTCTCATAAAGTGGAACTTGCAAGGATAATAAGTTTTGCCCCAGCTTCTGCCCGCGTGCCCAGCGAAATACCGGTATCGGGGTTAATATCTTTCCGGAGGGAGCATATCCCGGCAGACGGCGGCTTTGTCCACCGGCATGCAACAGGATACGTTTCTCTGTTGAGTGTTCTGTTTGTTGGTTTCTATACCATTCGCGCAAGAGCCAGGTTGTTCCCCCACCCGATCCCAGTTTCATCCCTACAGGATCAGAGGTACAAAACCATTCCGTACGGTCTACATTTTCCAGTTCATAGAATGCCGACACAAGATTAGGCGGCAAGGATAATAATTTTTGCATATCCGATTGCTATAATGCTTAATATATTAGCTGCAAATTAAAGCAATCTTAAGCAAAATCCACGAAAAATTTTAATGATTTTGAAGATGAAGATAGAAATATCCCCGCACGAAGAAAATAGAAGCGAAACTTAAGCGCAAAGCCTATACAAAGATTCTCCTATATCTGTTCAATTAGAGAAGGATGGATAAAAGCTGTGGCCACAGCCATAAGACCCTGAATAACAACAACTACACGACGATCATCTTTTATACGAACAAATTCACCCTCCACACCTTCAAAAACGCCACCGGTAATGCGAACACGCTGTCCCCTCTTCAGATTAATGGTAGTGGGATCTAAATAGACAACCTGCTGATCGCAATTACCCGCAACAGCTATGAAACTCCGCATTTGTACATCCGGAATCGTAATAGGCTGTTGAGTTTCGCAATCCATGATGTACCGAATTGGAAGAATAGCTCCTTTAGCCTCTTTTATCTCTTCAAGTTGCTTTCGGGTGGAGCGAACAAAGACCAGATTATGAATAGCAGGAACAAGCTTGCGGATTTTACGTTCATTCCTCACAATATACTCATAACGCATTGGAATAAAATTCTCGATTTGCTTGCTGTCCAGATAATTTTTCAAGGCCAACTCGCGGCTATAAGTAATGCGCAGGGGATACCAATTCAGATCGGCGGAGCTTGTATTCACAATAGGATTTTTTATATAGCATTTAGACTTTTACTATGTATGAACTAATAAATTAGCCACAATAATGCAGACTTAATTGTTCATCCAACGGGCGCAAAGTTAAAGCGTAACAATGAGAATACAAAATATTGCGATAAAGAAAAAGCAGTTCCGAGTAGAAGCTTTTCCATGAAATACAAAAAGCTGAACTTCCCGTTGACAAGAAGTTAAGAGTTTGTCAACAGGAAGTTAATCCTTTTTCTATTTTTCCAGCATATCTACTACTTGCTGTAATAATGCAGGCATTTTATGGTTGGAATTCTTAATCGTATGAATCTGCTCTTTTCCTTCCGCAGTCAGTGAGAAATACATTTGGCGTTTATCGACTTTACCGATAATACGGGCAATCAACTTCTTCTCCTCCACAGAGCGTATTAGCTTGGAAGTATTAGAATGAGTAAGTCCTAATGCCTCTGCTATTTCTCCGGAGGTGAGCCGGAGATTATCCAGAAGTGCACAGAGCAGCATTTCCTCATTCAACGAGAGGTTGTATTGCTGGATAAACTGGGTTTCAAACTCGGCTATCGCCCGATAAACATCACGAATTTTACATAAATCCTCCATATATTCTCTTTTTTATTTGTTAAATAACAAATTACTAGATGAAAAGGTTGACATTGGCTTTATCTGCCCGCTCCATGTAAGTAGCAACACCACCGATAGTTACCTCATCCAACAGTTCTTCACGACTGATTCCCATCATATCCATTGACATCTGGCAAGCTATAAATTCTACACCTTGTGCGAGAGCCTGAGAACGGAGTGATTCCAAAGAATCCACACCTTTTTGTTTCATAAGGAAGCGCATCATCCGGCTACCCATGCCAAACATATTCATTTTGGATAACTTCAATTTCAAAGAACTGGAAGGAAGCATCATGCCAAACATCTTACCAAAAATATCTTTCTTAACTTTCGGCTTCTGCACTTTCTTCAGAACATTCAATCCCCAGAAAGTGAAAAAGACCGTAACCTTCTGTCCTGTTGCCGCAGCACCATTTGCCAGTACAAAGGTAGCCAAAGCTTTGTCTAAATCATCACTGAAAAGGATCAAAGTTTTTCCCCTACCTGCTATTGCTCCGGCAGACGATGGACAAACAGCAGCCGGATCACCTTTCTCTATAGTTACCGTATAACGGCCTTTTTCTTCATGACTTCCTATCAGACGGTTTCCCGTCGTATCACACCATGCTGAAGCATCACGTGCAAATCCGGCATCAGTTGCCACAATCTCCACTTGTTCTCCCGGAGCAAGAGTATCCATTGCCTTCTTAACTTGCATGATAGGCCCCGGACATTGCAGACCACAGGCATTAATTTTCAATGGCTCTTTAGAAGAACTCACCGTAGATTCTATTGGACCAACTTGAGGTGTAGCCACTTTATCGGGTACAGGTACAGGCGCTACTGCAGCAGAATAGAGCTTATATCCTCCTGAGAGGTTACGCACATTCCGATACCCATTTCCCATCAGGATGCGTTGTGCCAGATATCCACGCAACCCTACCGCACAAAACAAGACAACCGGCTTGCTTGTAGGAACTTCCGACATACGATCTCTTAAACCATCCAAGGGAATATTAATTGCTCCCGGAATAGAACCGAAAGAAAATTCCTCGGGAGTACGGGTATCTATCAACATGACTTCATTCTTCTGCTGTACCAGTTCGCGCCAGGTAATAATGGGCATTGCACCGCTTATTATATTAGAAGCCACATATCCTGCAATGGCAATAGGATCTTTAGCCGAAGAGAACGGAGGTGCATAAGTGTGCTCTGTTTCCATCAGATCGTAAACCGTCCCGCCTCGCTTAATAAGTCCGGCAATCTGATCGGTACGTTTATCCACTCCTTCATAACCAATGCACTGTGCACCATATAATTTTCCCGTAACAGGATGGAAAGTTAATTTTAAAGTCAGTGGCAATGCATCCGGATAATAGCCCGCATGAGAAGCAGAATGGGTTACAGAACTCTGATATTCCATCTCCCATTGCTTCAAGCGCTTAGCAGCAAGCCCTGTGGAGGCAACAGTCATATCAAAGACCTTGGCAATAGAAGTACCAATAGCACCTTCATAAGAAACTTTATTACCAAATACCATATTATCAGCCACAATGCGTCCCTGACGATTGGCCGGATTAGCCAGATAATTAAGCCATGGTTTTCCGGTCAGCGGATGCGGATATTCAATTGCATCCCCTACGGCATAGATATCTTTCTCAGAAGTTTCCAGATACTCATTCACCCAGATACCTCCGGCTTCTCCTATTTTTAATCCGGCATCTTTGGCCAAAGCAGTTGTCGGACGTACACCGATAGAAAGCAATACCATATCAGCCGGAATTGTCTTCCCACTTTTCAAGAAAACTGTAATACCTTGCTCTGTGCGCTGAAAATGGGTTACTCCTTCTTCCAAATAAAGTGAAACACCCTTCTGAACCAGATGTTGATGAACAGGAGCAGCCATAGAGAAGTCGATAGGTGCCATTACCTGATTGCCCATTTCCACTACAGATACAGAGACTCCTGCATGATGCAGATTTTCCGCCATTTCCAAGCCGATAAACCCTGCACCAACTACGACTGCACGTTTTACAGCATGTTCTGTGAGATAAGATTTAATACGGTCGGTATCTTCAACATTACGAAGGGTAAAGATTCCCTCTGAATCAATGCCTTCTAACGGTGGCCTGACCGGAGTAGCTCCCGGTGACAACAAAAGCTTATCATAAGTTTCTTCATATTCGCCTCCGTCAACCGTACGAACCGTAATGGTTTTATTCTGCGGATGAATGGCAATCACTTCATTCTCTACACGAACATCCACTCTGAAGCGCTGACCGAAAGAAGCCGGCGTCTGCACCAGTAGCTTCTCACGTTCGTCAATCACGCCACCAATATAATAAGGTAGACCGCAATTTGCATACGATATATACTTTCCCTTCTCTAATAAAAGGATATCAGACTTTTCATCTACTCTTCTCAATCGTGCCGCCGCTGTAGCTCCCCCGGCAACACCTCCAATAATTATATACTTCATACTTCTTTATTTTAGTTTTGATGGTGCAAAGAAAATAATATTTTCTTGAATAAAATAGTTTCCGTTGGAAAATAATGTTAAAACACAGCACAACAGCACAATAACCAAGAGAATTACTATCATAAAGCATGGAACATATAGAGAAGAAGAAAGTTCATAAATGCAAGATATAAGTTAACAGGAAAGTGCGCACACATTTGTTTCAAGGCATATTTATGCCTCGAAAGATCATATAACAACCCTAAAAATCGAGAATTACCAACCGAGTTTTTCGAAACCGGCAGATGTATACCACTCAGTAGAACGGTATGCCTTATCAGTGGCAGTATTAGAAGTTGAAGGAATATAACAAGATACACCGTTAGTTCCTTCCATAGAGAACATACCGACATAAGAAGAATAATTCATAGAAGTAGTAGCCCAATATGCAACAGCAGAATTAAAAATCTGTTTCCATGCTTCATAAGCATTATCGTCAGTAATCATTCGCATCATGCCCACCAGCTCATAATACCCTACATGACCATCCTGATATCCATCAGAACCACGACGTTTATCATAATCAAATACTGATTTGCGAAGCGATGCATTATCAACTGTTCCGGGTAAAATTTGCTTTGTCAAGACAGCCAGATCAACTAATGGCTCGGTTCTCAAAGCACATACAGAAGCACCACCGGTCCAATTAGTATTCGAAATTCCATTACCCTCATCATATTTAGCTGCATAAGGTTCATAATAAGCCTTGGCTATATCTACTGCTGCATCTTCTGAAAAAAAACATAGCAGGTACTAATTCATCATACGAAGCGCCGGGACCCGGTATCTCTGTTGGGGAGCCAATACAATAATCCGTGTAGTCACGCAATTCATAAGCGACCTCTACCGATTGCATAAAACAAGCATCAAACAGGATAAAATCAAAATGAGGAGCAGTCTCCAAGATCTCGACAAATTCAGAAATATTCATTCTCTTATCACCGTTACCTGTATCTTGCCCCACCCAGCGAGTGTTAGCGCCTAACGGATAAGGAAGCCAGCCGTCACCATGCGACCAGTAAACCAGTCCATAACTATCAGCCTGATATTGAGAATTTGAGAAAACAGCTGCAAAGACTTCCTGCGTTCAGATACACCTACCGAATTACGACTAGAATAGGTCTTTACTACCTTTTCTACAACTGTCCCATTTTCATTTTTCAGTTCAAGCAGTTGAGGAGATCCACCCTTATCTATATAAATCAGGAAATTCACATCAACATCTTCCACTTTTGCCATACCTACTTTCATTTCCTCAAAGTCCAGTGAAGCAAATCCAGAAAGGCTGTTATCTGCAGCAACATATACTAGCACCGTGCGACTGCTCTTAAGTGGATCGCCTGGCTCAACAGTTACCGTACAAGTAGCAGTTTTCCCACCATCCTCAGTAATGACAGTAATCGTAGCTGTTCCCGGTTTTAGAGCTCTAATCTTACCATTGGCATCAACCGTAGCAATATCCAGGTCACTTGATTTCCATGTTACACTCTGATTGGTAGCATCATCCGGAGTAATGGTAGCAGACAAAGTCACATTTCTCCCCTCTTTTAACGAAAGGGCGCTCTCATTCAATGCAACGCTTGTTACAGCAACAATATCTGGCTCCTGTGGATGATCTTCACAGGCCACAAACAATACAGAAAAACAAATCCACAGAAGAAAATCAAGTTTAGTTCTCATGGTTACAAGTAATAATGGATAGCTCCTTGTTTCAGCAAGGAAGTGAAGCCGACTATTCTTCCGGCTTCTTGAAGCGGAATGCATCAGGGTCGATAGGCATCAATACTATCGATTTATTCTTTTTATATTTACCTTTTACTTTTGCAGACTCTTTCTCCAACTTCTTTTTATTCTCAGAGAAATAAATCATGCAAGTATAATCAGGACATTTCAAATCAAATTCCAAGTAATTCTTTAACTGATACGTATAAAGATCACGTTTAGGCAGGAAACCACCTTTGTCCAGCTTAATACTATCCAACACTTGGATATCAGTAAAATACACTACCGTGTCATTGAAAGAGGCAGCAACACCGAATGCATACACAGCCTTTTCCTTGCCTTCTTTTCCTTTTTTGAATGAGAATGCCGAGCATACCATAAAAACCAACGCTACGGCAAAAGTATACGAACGCATTTCATAATCTGTTTTTTGTTATATGTTGGCGGCAAAGATAATGCAAACCGAGAGCAAAATAAAATGAATTCATTCATTTTTTTATGCTGAAGCGCAGCTCATCTTCACTTTTATGGTAAAAAAACAAAAAAACCGATGATCATAATATGACCACCGGTTTTTAATTCTTTCTATTTGTCGGAAATTGATATTTCTTATTATCCCAAATAAGACTTGAGCAATTTACTACGATTACTTTGTCTTAATCTTCTAATTGCTTTTTCTTTAATCTGGCGTACACGTTCACGGGTCAAACCGAATTTGTCGCCGATTTCTTCCAATGTCATTTCTTGTTGTCCGATACCGAAAAACATCTGTATGATTTCTTTTTCCCTATCGGTTAACGTAGAAAGTGCTCTATCAATTTCCCTCGCAAGAGACTCGTTCACCAAAGAGCGATCCGCCATAGGAGAGTCGTCGTTTACTAACACATCCAGCAAGCTGTTGTCCTCTCCTTCCACGAAAGGTGCGTCCACCGAAATATGGCGTCCGGATACCTTCAATGTATCGGAGATTTTGTCAACAGGGATTTCCAGTTCATCTGCCAGCTCTTCGGGAGACGGGCGACGTTCATTTTCCTGTTCGAACTTGGAGAATGCTTTGCTGATCTTGTTCAGCGATCCTACCTGGTTCAACGGAAGACGCACAATACGCGACTGCTCTGCCAAAGCCTGCAAAATAGACTGACGTATCCACCATACAGCATAACTGATGAATTTGAAACCACGTGTTTCATCGAACTTTTCGGCGGCCTTGATCAGTCCTAAATTGCCCTCGTTAATCAAGTCGGGCAAACTCAAACCTTGGTTCTGGTACTGCTTGGCCACAGATACAACGAAACGCAGATTGGCACGTGTCAACTTCTCCAGTGCGATACGGTCACCCTTACGGATGCGTTGAGCGAGCTCTACCTCTTCTTCGACAGTTATGAGGTCTTCGCGACCGATTTCCTGCAAATACTTGTCAAGAGAAGCGCTCTCTCTGTTAGTGATACTTTTTGTAATCTTAAGTTGTCTCATTCTTCTAAAACAGATTTGGGTTGCAAAGTTACGACATTTAATTTAGTTATAAGCTAACTTGCCCTAACTTTTTATCTTATTCACTATAGTATTATAAACAAAAAGAATGCCGACAAGTTAGTTGTCGACATCCTTTTTCTTCTTTGTTAGCTAATATTACAATCTTCTTACCTAAAAAACATACCTTTTATTCTTGAGTCAAATCTACCGCATAATTAGCACGTTTACCTGACGGGAACATACCTGTAATAAAGAGTACCTGATCCGGAGACTTCGTAGCTTCCTTCAGTACCTTTTCCAAGTCCTCTACAGTTTTCATCTGTACACCATTGGCTTTTAAGATAATGAAGCCTTTACGAATACCGGCAGCTCCCATCTTGCCACTGTTAACACCTGTTACTTCAAGACCATAACCCAGATTCAGTTGTTTCTTCAATTCATCAGGTATAGGACGGAAGGCTGCACCAAGAATATCCATTCCTGCATCTTTTACTACTTTTGTAGTACCTTGTTCATTCTTCAGCGTCACTTCAACAGTCTTTTCTTTCTTATCGCGTATCAATTTCACTTTAACCTTATCACCGGGACGATGTTTTGCCAAAGCTTCCTGTAAATCGGCAAATTTATGAATAGGTTTATCGTCAATACCGATAAGAACGTCATCAACCTTGATATCGGCACCTGCAGCAGAACTACCTTCTACGATTTCTCCTACTAAAAGGCCATCAACAACACCTGATTTTTCACGAGCCTCTTTTTTAAATTCACTCAATTTCTTGCCACTCTTATCTATCGGACGTTGAGTATCACCCGGTTCTTCTACAAGCGGAGTAACAGCAACACCCAGTTTTACACGTTGAACTGTACCGAATTGTTTCAAGTCAGCAACAACTTTCTTCATGATACTGGTAGGAATGGCAAAACCATAACCCGTATTTGATCCCGTCGGAGAGAAAAGAGCAGCATTGATACCAATCAATTCACCGCGTGCATTTACCAAAGCCCCCCCACTATTACCTTGATTAATAGCAGCATCAGTCTGGATGTACGACTCAATGCTTTCCGTACCAGTCTGCTGCCCCATTCCTAAAG
>Ga0192239_1057_pt1 | contig 42294 bp, 36 predicted proteins | sample Koala_Koa27_G3_FD_131231 | JGI IMG/M metagenome (GOLD analysis project Ga0192239, IMG submission 131231) | Enriched cells from koala feces incubated with labeled cellulose particles, San Francisco Zoo, California, United States - Koala_Koa2-7_G3 ... | reverse complement strand
GAATCCCTCGTGATTCAGAACTTTTATAAGATCGTCTATTTTTTCGGAAGACAGTCTGCCTGCGGATTTCTCTTCTATACTCTCCTGTATCGACCTGCTGTTAGGCGTGAAAAGTTCATAGTTCTCTTCGAACCCTTTAACCGAAAAAGTATAATAGCATACGACTCCGGCCTCGTTCAGAACTTTTCTGAGCTTGGCGGTATGCCCCCTTCGCGATGCATTCACAGTGAAGACCAGCTGGTTCGTTATTATCCACCCTGCCGAGAGTATTTTGTTTATGGCTTCACGTGCCTCTACCGTCATCTCCAGCGGTGATTGAAAGTGAGTCTGGATAATAAACTGTTCGATACCTACGGTCAAAGCCTTCTCTTTAAAATCCCTGAGTATTGCTACAAGTTCTTCATTTACACGCACAGGCAGGTATGCAGGCAGACGCGTGCCCAATCTTACACGTTTAATCTCAGCGTATTTTTCCCCGTCGGGACGATTGATGTTCGCCTTGCGTTTATTTTTAGACATACGGTAAACCGCGTCCAATATCTTCCTAAGTGTCTTATTCTGACTCATCAGGGCATCGCCTCCTGTGATAAGTATATCCCGGAGCTGGGTATCGTTCTCGAAATACTCCATCAGACGTCCTAACTTCTTATCCCACGACTCTTTGGGCATAAGCGATTGAAAATCGAAATTCAACCGCTGGCTCTGAAAATCGTACATCCTCTGATACGATGCACACAACCCTCCGCAGGCACGTCCTATCGAATCGGGAATCATTATCGCTACTTCCGGGTAACGTCTGTGAATATTGTTATGGTTCGGCAGAAGCCATCCTGCGGCATTCGGCTCCCCGGAAACTACCGTGTCTTCTTTCTCCCATGCCCTTATATCGCCGTAAGTTTTTACGAGCTTCTCCGAATATATTATGTAACTGCGTATGGTGCTGTCATAGAATTCTTTACCCGTTACATCGAGAAGCGAAAGATAGTAAGGGGTAACAAAAAACGGCATTCCTTTTTTCCTGCCCTCCATAAGTATAAGCATAGTTTCCGGCGAAAGGCTGTAATCCATAAAAAGATTGAGCTCCGTAGGACTCTTTATTGCCGCTGACAAATGGAACCTGTAATCGAACCACCACTCGTGTATCTTTTCGACTTTTTGTTCATGCGTCATTTCGGGCTCGAACTTGTAATGGTTCTGCGGACTGTAACGGTGGCTGATTTTATGAACAAGCAGATTAATGATCCTATCTTTATTCTGTGCTCTGATATCGACTATGTCTTCATCCAGTCCGCTCTTCCACCGTCTCATATGTGATCTCAGACCGATATATTTCACGGGGAAATATTTCCCTTCAGCCTGCATGAACAGGAAATAAACGTCGATAAAGAAATCAGGATGAAAATCCGGCAGATATTCCCCTCTAAGGAATTTCCACAAGACAGAAAATGTCTCTATCCTTATATTTTTCTCGTAGGAAAGTTCATGTATCGTCTTCCCGTCACATTTTATAAAAGTCCTTATAGCAGCACACGCATTTTCGATATATATGTCCGAACCTTTTTTCTTTTCAAGCATATCATTTACGGACGCAGCGAAGCGTTCCGAAGAAGGCGAATCCTTCGCGGCATCGGACAGCCATCCGAGCTCTTCTTCGAACTTTCTCTTAATCTTATCCAGCGACAGTTTTATCAGGCTTTTATTCATAATAAATTTATCTTATGGAAGTATTAAAACAAAGTACATCCGATGTAATTTATAAAAAAATTGAAAGACTAAAAAAATGTTCCGAAGCATATCCGGAAATTCTGTGTGGTTTTGAAACGAGGCAAATACCACGCCTATTTTGTGAGAAAATACTTCAGCGAAGGAATGTCCGCCTTATATTTTCCGAATTCTCCCTCTATATAGCTGTAATTGGCGTAAGATAAAATAATCTTCACCGAATCGTCGGAATACTCGAGGAATTTTTCCTTGTTATCTTCGATCATATTCGGGGGAGTTTCGTTTACATGCCGGCTGAACCCTGCGTTCCGGAATATCCGGTCGAACATCTCCTCATGGCTGATCGAGAACAAGGTATCGTTTTTTCCCTGAAATATGTAAAGCATGCCCTCGTCGTTATCGTACCAGATATTATCATCGGATTTGTAATAATAGCTGTCTACCACATATAAACGGGAATAATTACTTACATCTATCTTCTTGCCCGTATCTCCGAGATGAATGTATATAGACTCCCTATTGGGTCCTGTCGCATAATATACCTTCTCAACATCGTCGTCTTCCATGGTGAGAACTCTCTCCCTGTAACGCGACTGCGAACGTCTCTCGATGTCGTCGGGAGTGATTCCCGGAATAAATGTGGTCATCAGGAGTACGAATGCAAAGACCGTGAGCCATCTCAGTTTATCCGTCCGACCGAACATGAAGGCGACATAAAACACCGTAGCGATTATTGTGGTATACAGAAGATAAACCCTCGAATCGGTGAACCCGTATTCCATTATTCTGTAAACCGCAGCCACCCATGCCATAAGGACGGCAGGAATAACCCATAAAGGCAGATAGTCGTACAACCACTTGAAATATTTCTTTTCCAGAAGGTACTGCATCGAATAAAGCACTATCCCCACAAATAAAAATATCAAAGAGACGGTGGAAACGGTTCCACGCGGCAGCTCCCAAGAAAACAGTATTTTAGCAAAATACATATAGAGCAGGACAGCATAAATCAGAAAGGCAGGTGAAAGAATGTAGTTAACAGCCACCTTCAATACCCTGTCTCCCTTCAGTCTGACGTCGTCCCTGTCCAGAACGAGGAAAATAAAAGGCCATACTACGGAATAGACAAATATAAATACGTATCTCGATATCTTCCATTCGTTCCAACTCAGGTCGAATATCTCCGTGGTAAATAACACTATGGAATAATAGACCAGATAAACCAATCCCGCCATGATACCTGCAAAAACCACGCTCTCCGCCATAAAAAAGTTCCTGTCTACAAATCTCTTGTTGGAAGCGGTTCTATGGGAAAAGAACATCAGAAGTACAGCACAGACATAAGCCACCAGGATTTTCTCATCGATCCCGAACTCAAGCAGCCCCAACGACACCGACAATGCAGAAATGTAATACAACAGACGGAATTTAGTTCCATACGTCAATCTGTTGATGGAGTACACCGCAATAATTATCAAAGGGTATATTACACCAATTTCGCTATTCGAGAGTAATCTCTCGTAATTCAAGACAGACACTACGAAATAACATACGGAAACGAAAAGTTCCACAGGGGAACGTAAGAGCATATTCTTAATGTTCTCTTTTATCGCGCTTATTTTTATTTTCATTATTCAAACGGTTGATTTACAAGTCCAATTTTATGAAAATATAAGTGAAATGCCAAATTAATTCCTTATTAATACGGCTTAAAGTTAAAATAATAATATACCATACGATTACATTGTTATTTATTTCATACTATATTAAATTATTACATTTTTATTTATTCGAATTGTAACTATATTAAATAATATCCGTTATAAAAATATTAATCAACCTAAATCTTAAATTATGAAAAGAAAATTATTTTTATTTATTGCTATGGCAATAACTTTTGCATGTACCAAAGACGGTATAGAGGGAATCGTTGTCTCGGAAGAATCTGCTAATTCCGATATTCGACTGGATATTACCGTAACGGCGGGTGTGAGGGATTACAACGGGGAACCGGGTTATTATATAACGTTCCAAGGTTTTCACCCCTTGACCCTGGTTGCAGAACCAGTGCGGATCGAGAGATTAACTATCGCATCCGATAAGGGCAGTTTTATTATAACCGGAGATCCGAATTACACGAGCAATATCTATCCCGTTTATTATGCTCAGGAGCTTAACCAAACTTTTGACGGTCCACTGGTTAACGGATCGTTCGAGATTGCAGGTATTATCGAACCAGAGTTTTTTCAATATGATGAATGGCTTTTAGTGGAAGATTTCGTTGCAACTGTCACTGACACAGCTACCGGACAAGCCGTAAGTATCAGTGCAGTAGCAGAAAATCCGGAAATCCACTATACATACACATATGAATATGTTTGTTCCACATCCCCGGAAAGAGTGGAACTCCACGTAAATTCATTGAGGCTTTATTACAATTTAACAATTGTAAACGGAGCGCCTTCGATAAGCGTTGAGCTGACTCCGTACCACACCAACGGAGTACTCAACATCCAAAACGGCGATACTCCAGATTATATTTTAACCGATTATGCTATAATAGAAGGCTCCAACGGTACGAATCTATTTCATATAACAGGATTACACGGTCAAATTATTTACAATAAAAACCCTGAAGCATATAACTATGTGGAAAGAAAAGATCTCGATCAGATTGAAGTGATTAACGGAAACGTACCATTCTATCAAACCCAAACCCTTCTATCAATGTTTACAAATAATGTTTCGTGGATAAAATTTTCAGAGGTAAGCATGGCTTTCGTTGGATGGGATTTAATAGAAGTTTTGCTGACTCCTGAAAACCGTTCTCAATATGTTCGGATACGGGACGAGGTTTATTACGTATCTCTGAAAACTTCAGTGCTTAATCTCTAGCCCAAGAGTGAATCCACATAGCCGGTTCGTTTAGAGCCGGCTTTTTATTACAAAAACTCAAATTACTTATAAATCAAAAAACAAATTCTCTTAATATTTCGTCATTAGATTTAAACATCAATTTCCTAACATTCGATACATACTCAATATGGGCCTTATGTATTGCCATACCTTGAGGGGATAAATTAATATACGTTTCTGTAAAGTATTTTTTTAATGAATACTTTAAAGAATATGTATTAAATCAGACCACCTGCGTAAATCCCGAACTTAATTATAGTCGATATAAGGGTATTCGACACCCCCAATAACGATAAACCCAAACTGATGGCAGATACACCTAAAGTATAACCGATAACTGCTTTTTATAATTAATTATTAACTTCAGCAAACCGTCGACATATTCTTCGTTTTGTTGGTAAGATTCATGTATATCCGATTTTGCTACAATATCCATCAATAATTTTTTTAATTCCGTTTTCTTTCTCGAACTACGCATAAAAGGCCTTAAAAACAAGATTTTGTAAAAATCGAGTATACTGTCATTTCCCAACGAACACCCATTCTTAATCTTCGATTCAATTTTTTGTTTCATAAATCAAATATTTGATTCTAAGATACTCCAAAATAATAAACATTAAAAATTGTCTCATCAATATTTATGATAATAAGTATCAGTCAAAAAAAGGTATGAATCGACTCCGACATTTATTTTTTTATCAGTATGCCCTGTCGTTATTTTTTTCGTAAAAATTTATAAACGCCTTGTTGGCTACTACGTTGCCTCCGGGAGTCGGATAATTCCCTGTAAAATACCAGTCGCCGTTGTGTACGGGAATGGAATCATGGAGTCCTTCCACCGTCTGGTAAACTATCTCGACATCAGCTTCAACATCCGGCGCGGTCACTATCTCCGATATTTTCGTTGAAATTTCCTTGTCGGTAAAATAACTGTAAATCTCTTTCACACAGTTCACAGCTTCTTCCTTCGACAGGAGCATATTATCTTTAGCCTTACGGTAAACTTCTTTAATTACATGTTCCCGTCCCGACTCCTTTAATAATTCGATTGCAGCTTTGAACGCAACAAACTCACCCAATCTCGACATATCTATGCCGTAGCAGTCCGGATATCGTATCTGGGGAGCTGACGAACAAATAACGATCTTCTTCGGACAGAGCCTGTCGAGTATGCGGATAATACTTTGCTTCAGTGTGGTTCCGCGCACGATGGAATCGTCTATCACCACAAGATTATCTATCCCTTGCCTAACCGTTCCGTAAGTCACATCGTAGACATGAGCCACAAGATCGTCGCGCTGGTTATCCTGCGTGATAAATGTCCGCATTTTGACATCCTTTATCGCCACCTTCTCTACACGCGGTTTAATTTTCAGTATTTCTTTGATTTTCTCTGGATCTGCGCTGCCGTTAAGCTCAGCTATTTTTTCCGATTTTATAGTGTCGCAATACTCTTCCAATCCCTCCAAAATACCGAAAAACGCACTCTCGGCTGTATTCGGAATATAAGAGAACACTGTATTCTCAATGTCTCCTCCGACGCTCTCCATCAACTGCGGAATAAGATTTTTCCCGAGCTGTTTACGCTCCCTGTAAATATCCCTGTCGCTTCCGCGTGAGAAATAAATGCGCTCGAACGAACAAGGTTTATATTCACGAGGTTCTATGAACGGAAACACAGAAGCCTCTCCGTTATATTTCACTATAAGCGCATTAGCAGGCGGGAGTTCGTTTACAGTCTCATAAGGCACATTAAATGCGGTCTGTATCACAGCACGCTCCGATGCCGCGACTACGATCTCATCGTCAGCATACCAGAAGGCCGGACGTATGCCGTTAGGATCGCGCATTACGAACGCATCTCCGTGTCCTGTCATTCCCGCCATCACATATCCTCCATCCCATCTCCTTGCAGCCTGCGACAAAACTTCTTTCAAATCGAGATTATCGCGTATAAGATTGGTTATATCTTGTTTGGAGTAACCCTTGTCGCGGAAGTACCTGTATTTATATTCATTTTCGCAGTCGAGAAAATGACCTATACGTTCGAGTATGGTCACCGTGTCGGTAGTTGCAGAAGGATACTGTCCGAGATTTACCATCTTGTCGAACAACTCGTCTATATTCGTGAGATTGAAGTTTCCTGCCACAACAAGGTTTCTGGTCATCCAGTTGCTGCCACGCATAACCGGATGTACATTTTCTATATCGTTGCGTCCGAAGGTACCGTATCGAAGGTGTCCTAGATAAATCTCGCTGCAAAACGGCACATTGTATTTAACCCACCCCGCATCGGCAAGAATGTTCTTATCCGGTACCGACTTTTCTATTCCATCATGAATCTCATCGAATATATTTTTTATCGGGGTCCCCGCATTCGATCTTACGCGGTCTATATATTTTTTCCCCGGAACCGGATCGAGTTTAATAGCCGCAATTCCCGCACCGTCCTGTCCTCGATTATGCTGTTTCTCCATCAGGATATGCATTTTGTTCAATCCATAGAATGCACTCCCATATTTATCGACATAATAATCCAGCGGTTTCAATAGCCTCAGAAAGGCTATTCCGCATTCGTGTTTAATCTGTTCGCTCATTTTATTCGTTCGTAGTTACCGCCCTGAGGGAAAAGAAACCTCCCTTAAATTTTAAGAGGAGGTTTCCGACAGTTTCCAAAGGCATAAGTAAGAAACTATTTATTAAGATATTGATCTATATTCTGGGCAGCGCTTCGTCCTGACGCTATCGCCCTGACTACCAGAGAGGCTCCCGATGCCGCATCTCCGGCGGCAAACACTTTGTCCTCGGAACACTTCTGGCATCCATCCACGGCAATATTCTTACGTCCATCGACCGCGAGTTTCAATTCTGCCACGATGCCTTCCTGTTCCGGATGAACAAATCCCATCGCGAGCAGTACCAGATCGGCTTTGATAACACGTTTGTTTCCGGTATTTTTAAGATTCATCCTTCCGTCCTCTTCTTTTACCCATTCGACCTCTTCGACTTCCACTCCTGTAACCTTACCGTCTTCTCCTATGAACTTTGTAGTATTAAGGTTCCAGAACCTGTCGCATCCCTCTTCATGCGAAGACGAAGTTTTAAGCACGTTAGGGTACATCGGCCAGGGAGTGTCAGGGTTGTGGTCCACCGGCGGTTTAGGCATGATCTCGATCTGTGTGATTTTCTCAGCACCCTGCCTTACGGACGTTCCTACACAATCCGACCCGGTATCTCCGCCTCCTATAACGAGAACGTGCTTACCTTTAGCGGATATAAGTTCGTCCAAAGGAACTACCTGTCCGGCATTGATGCGGTTCTGCTGTTTCAGCAGATCGAGTGCGAAATGAATTCCTTTAAGGTCGCGTCCTTCTACATTCGCATCTCTCGGCACCCCTGCTCCGATAGTTATACAAACCGCATCGTAATCCTTTAACAAGTCTTCCATTTTAACGTCATTACCTACATTAACAGACGGTTTGAACTCGATTCCCTCTTCCTCCAACAGACTCAGCCTGCGGTCGATAACTTTTTTATTGAGTTTAAAATCAGGAATACCGAGCCTTAATAGGCCTCCGATATATTCATCCTTTTCAAATACAGTCACATTGTGCCCCCTCTTATTAAGCTGGTTAGCACATGCAAGTCCCGCGGGACCTGATCCGATGACTGCAACTTTTTTCCCGGTTCTTCGAGCAGGCGGATTCGCTGTAATATAACCTTCTGCAAATGCTCGTTCTACAATCGCCGCCTCGTTCTCACGACAGGTAACTGCCTGCCCGGACATTTTAAGCACGCAGGATTTCTCGCACAATGCGGGACAGATGCGGCCTGTAAACTCCGGGAAGTCGCAGGTCTCGTTGAGTACTTTGTACGCCTCCTTCCAGCTGCCCTTGTAAATAAGGTCCTGCCATTCCGGCTGTTTATTGCCGAGAGGACAAGCCCAGTGGCAGAACGGCACTCCGCAATCCATACAGCGCGATGCCTGGAGCTTACGGTCCTCTATATTCAGGGTTTGCTCTACTTCCCCGTAATCGTATATTCTTTCATTGACAGGACGGTACCCTGCCTCTTTTCTATCTATGGTTAAAAATGCTTTAGGATTTCCCATTTTTGCGGTGTGTTAAAGTAAAACGTTAAGATCGCCAATTAAATTTTACAATAATTAATAATCCCTTTCGACTTCCGCTATCTTGCGGTTAAGAGCCTCCATTCGCTCGTCATGCAGAACTTTTTTGTATTCGATAGGCATGACCTTTATGAACTGCTCGGCATATACTTCCCAGTTTTTAAGCATTTTGGCAGCTACTGCGCTTCCGGTATAACGGTGATGTTTCTCGATGTAACCGTACAGTTCCTTCCGGTCGGCAGTATCCTCGAGAAGGGTAAGCTCCACCATCTCCATGTTGCAGAAGAAGTCGAAGTTATCGTCCGGGTTCCACACGTAGGCTATACCTCCGCTCATCCCTGCGGCAAAGTTCCTTCCGGTAGGTCCGAGAATCACCGTCCGTCCGCCTGTCATGTACTCGCATCCATGGTCGCCAACTCCTTCGACTACGGCAGTAGCACCGCTGTTCCTCACGCAGAATCGTTCTCCTACCCTACCGTTTATATACACCTCTCCGGTAGTAGCACCGTACAGAAGGGTATTTCCTGCAATTATATTCTCTTCGGCGGCGAATGTCGAGCCCTTCGGAGGAACAACCATTATCTTACCGCCGGACAAACCTTTGCCGAGATAGTCGTTCGCATCGCCTTCGAGCCTGAATGTCACACCGTTGCACAGGAACGCTCCGAAGCTCTGGCCTGCGGAACCCTTGAACGTAACGTGTATGGTATCTTCCGGTAATCCTTCGCTGCCGTATATTTTAGTGATCTCCCCTGACAGCATCGCGCCTACGGAACGATCGGTATTTTTTATAGGCATGTTCAGATAAATAGCCATTTTGGATTCTATCGCAGGTGCGGATACTTCGATCAGCGACTGGTCGCGTATCTCACCCAATTTGTGATCCTGTTCCATTACCTTGCGTATAGCGTTTGTTTGCTCCTGGGCAGGAACATACAAAACTTTGGATAGATCGACTTTAGATAGTTTCGTTCCCTTCGGTTCCGGTTTGGCTGCCAGAAGATCGGCGCGCCCTACTATATCGTCAAGTTTTTCATATCCCATCTCCGCAAGGTACTCGCGCACCTCTTCCGCTAAAAAGTTGAAAAAGTTGACAAGATATTCGTAGCGCCCGATAAATCTTTTACGCAGATTTTCGTCCTGCGTCGCAACACCGACAGGGCAAGTGTTCAGGTGGCACTTACGCATCATCACACATCCCAGCACTATCAGCGCGCTGGTAGCGAAGCCGTATTCTTCCGCACCCAGTAAAGCTCCGACGACTATGTCGCGTCCCGTTTTAAGCTGCCCATCGACCTGTAAGGTAACTTTGCCGCGCAGATTGTTGATAACCAACGTCTGCTGTATCTCGGACAATCCGATCTCCGGCGGCATACCTGCATGCTTGATTGAACTTGCCGGGCTCGCTCCGGTACCTCCCTCGCTTCCACTTATAAGTATCATGTCCGCTTTGGCTTTGGCCACTCCGGCAGCGATGGTTCCCACTCCGCTCTCCGCAACGAGTTTCACGCTTATTCGTGCCTGCGGATTGACGTTCTTAAGGTCGAATATCAACTGTGCCAGATCCTCGATGGAGTAAATATCATGGTGCGGCGGCGGCGATATAAGCGAGATTCCTGGAATGGAATGCCTTGTTTTGGCAATCATTTTATCCACCTTGAATCCAGGAAGCTGTCCGCCCTCGCCGGGTTTAGCCCCTTGGGCTACTTTTATCTGTATTTCATCGGCATTCACGAGATATTCCGTAGTAACACCGAACCGTCCCGAAGCTACCTGTTTGATCGCGCTCCTCTCTGAAGTTCCGTCCTCTTTGGGAATGAACCTCGCAGGGTCCTCCCCGCCTTCGCCGGTGTTGCTCTTACCTCCGATAATGTTCATCGCTATCGCCATTGCGGTATGCGCCTCGGCACTTATCGATCCGAAGGACATCGCTCCGGTAACGAACCTTTTAGTAATTTCCGATGCCGGTTCGACCTTCGATATGTCTATAGGTTTCCTGTCGCTTCTGAACTCCATAAGATCGCGTAGGAACATCGGGTTCGGTTTATTCTCTACAGTTGCGCTGTATTCTTTGAATTTCTTGTAGCTTCCGAGACGTGTGGCAACTTGAAGTTTAGAGATTGTTTCAGGGTTCCAGGCATGTTTCTCCCCATCCCTGCGGTATGCATAGTTTCCGAAGTTCTCGAGATTTGTTTCGACGGTGAATTCACCGAATCCTTTAGCGTGGGATTTTAGTATGTCATTAGCTATATCTTCGAGATCGAGTCCGTTGATCTTGGATATTCCGCCACCCATATATTTATCGAGAAGTTCTTTAGAAAGTCCGATGGGCTCGAACAGTTTAGCTCCGCGATAGCTTCTGATAGTGGATATACCCATTTTTGACATAACTTTCAGTATACCTTTGTTTATCGCTTTTATATAATGTTTCTCCGCAGTTTCGTAATCGAGACGCAGTTCGCCACTTTTAATCTGATCGTTAAGCACTGCAAACGCCATATAAGGGTTAACCGCGCTAGCTCCGAATCCGACGAGCAATGCTACGTGCATAACCTCGCTGACTTCCCCGCTCTCCACGATAATAGCTATCTGTGAACGTTTTTTTCTCGCGATCAGGTGATGGTGTACGGCAGACAACACCATAAGAGACGGTATCGGAGCCATCTTATTGTTAACCCCCCTATCACTGAGTATCACGTAATTAACCTCCTTATCGACGGCCTCTTCCGCCTTAGCGCACAGTTCTGCGAGTGCGGATTCCAGTCCTTTATTTCCCTTCTCCGCTTCGAAAAGCATTGGAACGGTCGCCGTTTTGAATCCTTTGTATCTCAAGTTATTAAGTATATCGAGTTCCGTATTCGTAATGATCGGGCTGGGCAGTTTAACCACCTTGCACAATTCCGGCGACGGATCGAGAATATTGCTGGTAATTGCACCTATATGACTCGACAGCGACATGACCAATTCTTCCCTGATCGGATCGATCGGAGGATTGGTAACCTGCGCGAACTGCTGTCTGAAGTAGTTGAAGAACCTCTGGGGTTTATCGGACAATACTGCAAGCGGGGTGTCGTTACCCATGGACGCTATAGGTTCCTGTCCGTTGAGTCCCATAGGCTTGATTATTTTTTCGACATCCTCTTTATTGTATCCGAACGCACGGAGTAAATTTTCATAGTTCTCCACGTCGTGTTTAACGTGTCTACCGGATTTAATCTGGCTGAGGATCACGCGGTTCTTTTCGAGCCACTCCTTATAAGGATGTGCGCCCGCAAGCTGTTCCTTGAGTTCCGCATCGTATTTTACCTCTCCCGTCTCGGTATCGACCATAAGAATTTTACCGGGACGCAGACGGCCTTTTTCTTTTATTTCCGATGCGTCGAAGTCCAACACCCCTGTCTCGGACGCCACAACCATCATATCGTTTTTGGTGATAAGGTATCTGGCAGGGCGCAGTCCGTTCCTGTCGAGGAGCCCTCCTGCATAACGTCCGTCCGAGAACATAATGGTCGCGGGACCATCCCACGGTTCCATCCATATACTGTGGTATTCGTAGAAGCTCCTGAGATCTTCGGAGATCGGATTTTTATCGTTGTAGCTCTCCGGAACCATCATCGCAAGCGCGTGAGGCAGGCTGAGACCTGATTTCACGAAGAACTCAAGCACGTTGTCGAACGACGCACTGTCGCTCATTCCGTCCTGTACTACCGGAGATATAGCCTCAACACTTCCGCCCAGATTCGCAGGATGAAGAAGCGTTTCTCTCGTCTGCATCCATGAACGGTTGCCGCGTATAGTGTTTATCTCACCGTTGTGCCCTACCAAACGGAACGGCTGCGCAAGGTCCCATGTAGGGAACGTATTCGTACTGAACCGTGAATGAACCAATGCCAGACCGCTGGTAAAATAAGGATTCATCAGGTCCGGATAGTAGTGCCTCAGCTGAAGTGAAGTAAGCATCCCTTTATATATGAGGGTTCTTGCGGATAGGCTCACTATATAGAACGCTTTTTTATCTTTAACCGAAGAAGCGTTGATCGCTTTTTCTATTTTTTTACCTAAAATGTATAGTTTGCTTTCGAACTGTTCACGGTCCTCGCATCCGGTGACGAATATCTGTTTAATATCCGGTTCCACACTGAGGGCGTCTTTACCGAGAATATCGCTTTTAACAGGTACGTTCCTTACGTGCAGAAGGGAGAGTCCCTCCCTGGAAATCTCCGTATTCACAATGTCGAGACACTGTGTCTGATCGTCCCTGTCTTTAGGAAGGAATAGCATACCAACTCCGTATTTTCCTTTTTCCGGTACCGGAATACCCTGAAGCAGAATAAATTCGTGAGGTATCTGAACCATTATTCCGGCTCCGTCGCCGGTTTTGCTATCCGCACCTTCCGCTCCGCGGTGAGCCATATGTTCGAGGACCTGAAGTCCGTTCTCGACTATGTCGTGGTATTTATCCCCGTTGATGTTCAAAACGAGTCCCACACCGCAACCATCGTGCTCGTATTCAGGGCTGTACAGTCCCTGAGCCTGAGGTAATATTGTTTTCTTCATTCCTGTTATGCCTTTGTTTTTCTGTTACGGTTTATCCGATACGGAGAGTCTAACCTCATCCACCAACACAAATTATTCTCTCCGCACCCGGCTAATCCGCTGTTTATAGTATTAAAAGTGTCTTTATCTGATGAACAATAGTTCCCTGTATTTAGGAAGCACCCACATCTCATCGTCTACGATAAGCTCCAACTTATCGATATGGTAACGTATCTTATCGAAATAAGACGCTACGTTATCGTAATAAGCGATAGCTTTTTCCCTCTCGTCCTCGATCTTGTTCGCCACTTTTCTCGCTTCTATCATCTCCTCCACGTTGCTGCGGATCTCGGATATGTGTTTCGAAATTTTTTCGATAACGACCATATCTTCCTTCGCGTAATCCTTCATCTTATCGTAGGCTATGAGTGTGTTCAGTTTGTATAATTTGTCCAATAGCATGCTCTCGTAGCGCGATGCCACCGGAATTATGTGGTTCAATGCAAGATCGCCCAGTACACGCGCTTCAATCTGTATTTTTTTAGTATACATCTCCCAATTAACTTCCGCACGGGCGTGTAGTTCGACATCCGTCATGACACCTGTGGAAGCGAACATATCGACCGTATCCTTTGCCATGAACGCATCGAAGATCAAAGGAACCGATGTTTCACAGTCGAGTCCGCGCTTCGCAGCCTCTTCCTTCCACTCTTCGCTGTATCCGTTTCCATCGAAGTGGATGACCTTACATTCTTTTATATATTTCTTAATTATTGCAAAGATAGCTTCCTCTTTGGATTTTCCACCTTCAATCAATCCATCGACTTCCGCCTTGAACTCTTTTAACTGTGCCGCCACCGCAGTGTTAAGCGTAAGCATCGCGCTCGCACAGTTCGCTGAAGAACCTACCGCACGGAACTCGAAGCGGTTGCCTGTGAACGCGAACGGTGAAGTACGGTTACGATCTGTGTTGTCGAGAAGGAGTTCCGGAATATGAGCGATACCGTCCAGCCTGAATTCCGATTTACCATTGACTTTTATCGCATCGCTCGCCTCGCTTACCTCGATTTTGTCGAGGATCGCGCTTAACTGCTGTCCGAGGAACGTGGAAATTATCGCCGGGGGAGCTTCGTTCGCACCTAAACGGTGGGCGTTTGTCGCACTCGATATGCTTGCCTTCAGTAATCCGTTACGTTTGTATACGGCCATCATAATGTTTACAAGGAACGTCACGAACTGAAGGTTCTCTGCCTGTGTTTTACCCGGCGACAGAAGGTTTACCCCCGTGTCGGTTCCGAGAGACCAGTTGTTATGTTTACCCGATCCATTGACGCCTTTGAACGGTTTCTCGTGCAGAAGCACACGGAAGCAGTGTTTGTGCGCGATCTTGCGGATGATAATCATCAACAATAAGTTATGGTCGTTCGCAAGGTTGCACTCTTCGTAGATCGGAGCCAGTTCGAACTGGTTAGGCGCAACCTCGTTATGGCGCGTTTTAACCGGAATGCCTAATTTGTAACACTCGTATTCGAGGTCCTTCATAAATGACATCACCCTCGAAGGAATCGCTCCGAAATAGTGATCCTCCAACTGCTGATTCTTAGCGCTCTCGTGCCCCATTAAAGTACGGCCGGTGAGCATGAGGTCGGGACGAGCCGCCCACAACCCCTCGTCTACAAGAAAATATTCCTGCTCCCAGCCGAGATATGATATTACTTTAGTTACATTTTCGTCGAAGTATTTGCATACGTCCGCAGCAGCCTTGCTTATCGCTGAAATGGATTTCAGCAAAGGAACTTTGTAATCTAGCGATTCGCCGGTATATGAGATAAATATAGTCGGTATACAAAGCGTGGTGTCCACGATGAACGCCGGCGAAGTCGGATCCCATGCACTGTAACCGCGCGCCTCGAACGTATTGCGTATTCCGCCGCTGGGGAACGAAGAGGCGTCCGGTTCCTGCTGTATAAGAAGCTTGCCTGAAAATTCCTCGATCATGCCTCCCCTTCCGTCGTGCTCGACGAATGCATCGTGTTTCTCCGCTGTTCCGCCTGTCAACGGCTGGAACCAGTGGGTATAATGTGTGGCACCCATATTGGTGGCCCATTGCTTCATGCCTGCAGCAATACTGTCCGCAAGTTCACGTGCCAGCGGGGTTCCGTTATTCATGGTGTCTGTTAACGCGTTGTATGTCTTGGACGAAAGATATTTCTTCATCGTTGCGTCATTAAACACATACATACCGAAGTATTCGGACGGACACTCACTCGGAGCCTTCACATCCAGGGCCTTCCTTTTGATAGCCTCTTCAACTACTTTAAATCTTAACGTTGACATGGTTTTGTGAATTAAGTATTTTTATTTGTTTGATAATCTTCGTAAGGGTTTATTTTAGGTAAATACCGTTTTTAGCACACTCCTCTATCATCTCCTCCGGCCAGATACTCACCTGAACTTCCCCTATATGGGCGCATCTCAATAAGAACATACAGATGCGCGACTGTCCTATTCCGCCTCCTATCGACAATGGTATCCTGTCTTCGAGCAACGCTTTATGGAACGTCAGTTCTTTGCGTTCGGGACACCCTTCGAGATCGAGTTGTTTGAGAAGAGCCGTTTTATCCACCCTTATCCCCATGCTCGATACTTCGTATGCCCTCTCGAGGATCGGGTTCCATAAAACTATATCGCCGTTGAGTCCGTAATACCCCTTAGCTGTTTCCGTACTCCAGTCGTCATAATCAGGCGCCCTTCCGTCGTGCTTCTTGCCTGTGGAGAGTTCGTGTCCGATCCCGATCACGAAGATCGCTCCGTATTTTTTAGCCATTTCGCTCTCCCTCTCGAGCGGAGTAAGTTCAGGGAATTCCCTTGCAAGGTCCTCCGCATGAACGAAGGTAATTTCTTCCGGAAGAATCGGGGTGATGTGCGGGAAGCATTCATATACTTCCTGTTCCTGGAATTTGATTACACTATATATATCCTTTACGATTTTTTTAAGGAAGTCGATGTTTCTGTCTTCTGCGGTAATCGTTCTCTCCCAATCCCACTGGTCCACGTAAACCGAATGAATGTTAGTAAGTTCCTCGTCCGCGCGGATAGCGTTCATATCAGTGTAGAGTCCATATCCCGGCGCGATCCCATACTCACCGAGTTTCATCCTTTTCCACTTCGCGAGGGAATGGACTATTTCTACCTGTTTGTCACCCATATCTTTGATAGGGAACTTCACTGCCCTTTCGACACCGTTAAGGTCGTCGTTTATACCCGTTCCCGAAAGTACGAACAATGGAGCCGTCACTCTTCTGAGGTTTAGGGTCTGCGACAAAGCGCCCTGGAAAGAATCTTTCAATAGTTTAATGGCCTGGTCCATCATTTCCGGACTTAACTTGGCCTTGTACTGTTTTGGGATATATAATTTCATGATTAATAATATTCAAATTGTTTATGCCTTTTACTTTTTCTCCGGTCTTCGCGGCAGGCAGACATTATTTCTGCCTGCCGTTCTTTACCTGACTACTAACTAAAACTTAACTAACTTTAAACTACTTATATTAAACTCCTATGAGTTGTAAGCTGTCTCTCCGTGTTCGTAAATATCGAGACCTTCTTCTTCGATACGTTTCGGCACACGCATTCCGATAGTTTTGTCGATGAGTTTGAACATTATATAACCAATAACTAATGCCCATACCGCTGTTACAACCGCACCGAGAGTCTGTATCCCAAGCATCGAAGCGCCGCCTCCGTATAGAAGTCCACCCTCGAGAGCGAAGAATCCGACGAGGATCGTACCCAATGTACCGCATACTCCATGTACCGCAATCGCACCTACAGGATCATCCACTTTGAGTTTCTTATCAATGAACGACACTGCGAACACCATTACAAAACCGCTTATCAGACCTATACATAACGCTCCTACCGGAGATACTACGTCCGTACCTGCTGTTATTCCCACCAATCCGGCGAGCACACCATTGAGGCTTAAACTGAGTGTAGGCTTACCGTATTTTATCCAAGCTATAATCAAGGCAGACAAACCGCCTGCGGCTGCAGCTATGTTCGTTGTAAGGAACACTGTAGATATCGCTATCGCGTCTTCGCCTGTGGATGCTGCCAACTGACTGCCGGGGTTGAATCCGAACCATCCAAGCCAGAGAAGGAATACCCCCATAGTCGCTACCGTAAGGCTGTGTCCGGGGATCGCGTAAGTTTTGCCGTTGCGGTATTTACCGATACGCGGACCTACGATAGCCGCACCTACAAATGCGATCCATCCTCCGACGGAGTGTACAACGGTGCTACCTGCAAAGTCATGGAATCCCAACTCTGCCAACCAACCGTCACCCCATGTCCAGTGACCTGATATCGGATAGATTATGGCACTGATAAAGATACAGTAGATTAAGTAGGCATGAAACTTAGTCCGCTCAGCTACAGCACCGGAAACTATAGTAGCAGCCGTTGCACAGAACATCGTCTGGAAGACCAGGAACGCCGCCGGGGGAATGTCTCCGTCCCACCATCCGTAACTCCCGAGTTTCGGTGTTCCAAAAAATCCGCTGATCGAAGTACCGAACATAATTCCGAATCCGATGAGCCAGTACAAAATAGAACCCGTGGAGATATCTATAAGGTTCTTCATAAGGATGTTGGCCGTATTCTTGGTCCGCGCAAATCCGGATTCCACCAAAGAGAATCCCAACTGCATCAGAAACACTAACATCGCTCCTAACAGAACCCAAACCGTATCTATCGACGCGGCCATCTCCGCTACCCTGTCGACCACCGAACCGGCGGCGGCCATATCTGCTGTCATTATAATTTCTTCCATTTTTTTCTTTTTTACTTAAAACTAACACTGATTAATTATTTCGCGTCCGTCGTAAAGAGAGTGGTTTCTCCGCTGTCGCCTGTCCTGATGCTGAAAGAATCGATCACATCCGAGACGAATATCCGCCCGTCACCAACTTCTCCGGTACGTGCCGAAGAGAGTATCGCCTTAACAGTCTTCTCCGCGTTCTGGTTCCTCACGACAATAGTAAGCATGAGTCTTTCGATCACATCCGTTCCGTAAAGAACCCCACGATAGATCCTGTCCTGACGAGCCTTGCCTACACCCCTTACTTCAGTGTAAGAGAACCATTCGATGTCCGCTTCGAGAAGGGCCTCTTTAACCTCTTCGAATTTAGTTTTACGTATTATTGCTTCTATCTTTTTCATTTTTCCTTAGAATTTGACCGTACGAGTCCCCGTCCATACCTTAAGGCGTGGATAAAACCGACTACAATACGTTGATTAACTTATTTACTTAGAATGACACCCCGAACACTAAGTTCACATCGTTCATTGCCGGGTTGAGCGAGAATCCAACGAATACCGGAAGTGCATATCTGTCTGTGATAGGAATTTCTCTCGACGCAGTAAGAGCTATATTACATACCTGAAACCCTTTATTGTCCGTAGGGAGATATGTTATGGACTCCCATGGCGCGGCGCCTACCGCAACTTCGAAATCTACACTTTTGAATGAGAACGGGTAAGAAATTTCGATGTACGTGGAGTACGCCCTGTCTCCATCCTTGTCTTTATCGCCTCCTGCGAACATCGTGCTCCATGATACCGACAACGGAAACTTTTCACCGAACGTATATCCGACGGTTCCTTCGAAGTGGTGACCGTCCTTATAGTCGCCGTATTTCGCTCCCTGTCCGTCCCACCAGTAATCGGTAACTCCTATCGAGAAGCCTGCTGTTTCATAGCCCAATGAAAGATCGAACTCTTTAAAATCCCTGACATCGGTGGAACCCCACGCCCCGAAAGACAATCCTTTGTACGCGATGCCTAATTCCGGCTGGATACTGATGCCTGTCTGATAAACGCCCCTCCAAACATAAGAACTTACGAGATCCGCTCCTGCCGTGATTTCCGCTTTATCCTGCGCACTCACTGATGACCCCACTAAAACCGCTGCCGTTGCTAAAATTGTTGTAACTACTCTTTTCATAACTTCTGTTTTGATTGTTATTCTAATTTCGACTCGTTTAACGACCGAGTCTCCGAGAGTCGTTCAAATTGTAAGTTTCTTTAATCCCACTGGCGGGGATTCTGGGCCAAAGAAAAATAGCTGATTCTTTTAAGTGGTTTCATTTTCGTAATTGTTTACACTGCAAAAGTAGAGAAATTTTATTTATATCCAAATTTTTCGAGGACTATTTTATTAAAATTTACATTTTATTAACACACACTCCATAAAAAGAGGGGTCAATAAATTTATTTTCCTTATTTTTCAACAAATACCCCCTACATATTAAGACAACACAAAAACAGTTCCGCAATTTCATATTCAAGAAAATAAAATAACTTTTCCCAGAGACACCCCCTTAAAAAAAGGGGGTATAGTTAAAAATTATAAATTAATTACAAAATAATAAGGAGGACCGCAGCCCTCCTTACTTTTTTAAAATTTATATTATATATAGTATATTTACATCGATCACATGGAACTCATATCGTAATCGATCTCTTCATCCTTCTCGTAAAGTTTAGTTATTTTAACCAACGCCTGATAGATATCGTGGGGATTGAACACAGATTCGTCGGCACGACGCCCCCAGAAGGAATACGCCCACACCACCATCCGGTGATCCACCTCACCGTCTTCAAAACGGAATTTATAAAGAAGATCGGGCGAAGCCTGATTGCGGGTGATGAATTCGTAATAAAACTCCGTCCAGTCGTCGTACCCCCCGGGACACTCCCTTTGCATAATTCCGTAAACGGAGAGCATACGCTGGGTGCCGTAATATTCGGAGTCATCGTCCTTCACCAGAAGATCATCGTAAGCGACGAGAAAAAGATCCACTGTGCGCCTGTATTTTTTATCATACTCTTCCATGCTGACAGCCTTAGTTATATTATCAGCGAACCTATCCACCAGAATATGCATGACAATCTGCGGACTGTTATTGAACAGATGTGAAGCTATGCGGCGGAACGCATTTCCGCCATAACCGAGAAGATGGGAGAATCCTTCATTGATGGTATAAAACTCCCAAGGCCCCCACCGGGGAAAAATATCCATGTCAGTCTCTTTATTAAAATATTCCAAAGCAGAATCGAACATCACATACTCGTCCTCGTCCTCGTCGCATAATAACGACAAAGTCTCGGAAGCAGAGAGGTCATATCCTTCATCTCCGTCGTAATCATCGTAATCTTCTTCGTAATACCCTTCGTATTCTTCATAATAATCGTCGTAATAATCATCCTGATCTGCCTCGAAATCTCCGGTATACTCGCCCGGAACACCGAAATCCACCGTATTAGTATGTGCGCTATCGAGGCATAGCTTTATAAAGACCGCTCCTGAAATTCCGAATCCACCGAGAAATACGACAAACATAAGAAGCCCTACGAACACGGAACGCTTCCAGAGTCTCTCCGTTAGATAATATGCAGCTATCGCCAACAGAGAAGTCAGTCCAAACACCGCACACATCAGAAGCACTGTCTCGTCAGGACCATAATACCAACCTTCATGGACCGCTCCAATCCCGATGCATAGCGCCAGCATGCCGAGTACTGCGGTGACGGAATAAAATGCGTGTCCAAGAATAACCGGTTTTTTTTGCAGAAATTCCGGGGTCACCCCCTGTTTTTACCACAGTGTCTTCATTTTTTTCAGGCATTTTGGATATTACCCTCCGGAATAATGCGATATTTACACCAAGAAGGGCACCTCCGCCTATGGCCATCAGATTATAAACGATACGAAATTCCGGAAACGGTTGGCGCCAGCCCAGATAACGGAGCGCAGTCCATCCCGCGAGAGCGGCAAGGATTACCACGGCCAAGTCTATAAACAGATCGGCTTCACGGTATTTCCGCAACACGGGACGCGCGATTATCAGCGACACTCCCGCAGAAATAAACAATATCAGCGCAGGAATAACAAGCACGAACAGCACAGGCAGGCACTTGCTGCCGGTCGACGCATTCCACCATTCATAAGATATATTATCGTCAAGGAAATTGAATACAATAAAAACCAGACTGAATAACGTGTACAAAATGAAGTACAGAAGATAAAATTTTTTCATAAAACAATCTATTAAGAACACACAAAGATAGTAAATTACATCATCATTGATTTCAAACAAAACCCAGGCAGTGTATATACATATAATATATCGACACGGGTGTTAAAAATTATTTTATTATTTTTACGGGAAAATCAATTACTATGACTTTAGAAGAACAAATAAGCGAAGGTATCAAAAATGCCATGAAAGCGAAGGACAAGGTACGTCTCGAGACGCTGAGGAACGTAAAAAAATATATCATAGAAGCCAAAACCGCCGGAGCGAATCAGACCGGGATTCAGGATGGCAATGTGATAAAAATAATTACGAAACTCGCAAAACAAGGCAGTGATTCTGCGGAAATCTATAAGACCCAGAACAGGGATGACCTTTACCGATATGAAATGGAACAGGTGAACGTACTGAAAGAGTTCCTTCCGCAACAGCTGTCGAAAGAAGAACTGACTGCCGAAGTGGAAAAGATAGTCGCTTCTACAGGAGCATCTTCGATGAAAGATATGGGCAAGGTTATGGGAACCGCATCCAAAGAGCTCGCGGGGCGCGCCGAAGGAAAAGATATTTCGGACACTGTAAAAGAAATACTCAGCCGTTCTTAACGAAGGTCGTAAATTCTGCAATAAGAGGTAATTGTTTATCGTTTAAATACATTGTCTTTGCAAACCGAATCAAGATAGACCTTAATACGATATGTCAGAAAATTCAATTTTATCCCGCCTCGACGGGATAAAACTCAAATTCGAAGAAATAGGACAGCAGATGACCGATCCGGAAGTGATTGCGGATATGAAGAAATTTGTCGCCCTTAACAAAGAATACAGAGAACTGGAACCCGTCGTGGATGCCAGTGAAAAATACCGTACGGCTATAAGCAACCTTACGCAGGCGAAAGATCTGCTCCAGAATGAAAAAGACGAGGAGATGAGGGAGATGGCCAAAATGGAGATAGAAGAACTCGAACCAGTTATCGAAAAACTGGAAGAAGAGATAAAACTACTTCTGATTCCTCCCGACCCACAGGATCGCAAGAACGCGATCCTCGAAATACGCGGAGGTACAGGCGGCGACGAAGCGGCTATTTTCGCAGGCGACCTGTTCAGGATGTACACCAAGTTTCTCGACAAGAAGAACTGGAAGTACGAAATCAACAACGTGAGCGAAGGAAGTTCCGGCGGATTTAAGGAAGTCGTGATCAAAGTCACTGCCGACGGTGCTTACGGAGTATTGAAATACGAATCCGGAGTACACCGTGTACAGCGTGTTCCACAGACAGAGACACAGGGACGCGTCCATACTTCCGCGGCATCGGTTGCCGTTCTACCGGAAGCGGAGGAGTTCGACATCGACATTAGAATGGAGGATATCAGGAAGGATACCTTCTGTGCGTCCGGTCCGGGCGGACAGTCGGTGAATACGACATATTCGGCGATCAGATTGACGCATATTCCTACCGGTATAGTAGTTCAGTGCCAGGACCAGAAGTCACAGCTTAAAAATTTCGATAAGGCTCTCGAAGAACTACGTACGCGTATATTTAATATAGAGTATCAGAAATATCTCGATGAGATTGCGGGTATGAGGAAGACTTTAGTATCCACAGGCGACCGTTCGGCCAAGATACGTACGTACAATTATCCGCAGGGAAGGGTTACCGACCATAGGATAAACTACACGGTGTATAACCTTCCGGCAGTTATGGACGGGGATATACAGGATTTTATAGACCATCTGCAGGTTGCGGAGAACTCGGAACGACTCAAAGCCAGCGAACTCGAATAATAAAATTATGTTCATTATCTCATTATAATATACAAAACCTATCGAGGATGTAGAAAAGGTGCTTCCGGAACACATCGAATACCTCGACCGCTATTTCGATTCCGGAGTATTTTTCTGCGCGGGCAGGAAGATTCCCCGTACAGGAGGAATAATTATCGGCGAAGCCGGCTCGATGGAAGAAATGTAGGCTATAGTGTGCGAGGATCCGTTCCACATACACGACGTAGCCTCGTTCGAAATAATAGAATTCGCTCCGACAAGATTTTCAAAAAATTGTGAATCAATAAATTAAACGCCATGAATTCAGAAGAATTATACGGAAATATCCTGAAAAAACGCAGTTTTCTATGCGTGGGATTGGATACGGATATCCAGAAGATTCCTCAACACATGATTAGCTATGAGGATCCTATTTTCGAATTCAACAGGGCGATCGTGGACGCTACTGCAAAATTTACGGTATGCTACAAACCGAACGTGGCTTTTTATGAGGCAGAAGGCTCGCGGGGATGGAAGTCCCTCACTAAAACAGTTAAATATATCAGGGACAAATACCCTGACATCATGATAATCGCCGACGCGAAGCGCGGCGACATAGGCAACACTTCCGATATGTACGCAAGGGCATTCTTCTCGATGATGGATGTCGACGCGGTAACATTGTCACCATACATGGGCAGGGACACGGTAGAACCATTCCTCACGTACGAAGGCAAATGGGCTGTACTTCTTGCACTGACCTCGAATAAATCTTCTGAAGATTTCGAGACATTGCGTCTCGATACAGACAGATATCTTTTCGAGAAGGTTATCGAAAAATCCGCATCATGGGGAAATACAGACAATCTAATGTATGTGGTAGGCGCAACTAAGGCCGAGATGCTCGCGGATATACGTAAGATAGTTCCTGATCATTTTCTTCTCGTACCGGGCGTAGGCGCCCAAGGCGGAAGCCTTCAGGAAGTTGCGAAGTACGGAATGAATGACAAATGCGGATTGCTGGTCAATTCGTCGAGAGCGATAATTTACGCCAGCGACGGCGTGGACTTCGCAAAGGTCGCGGGTGAAAGAGCGAGAAAAGTGCAACAGGAAATGAGCGAACTATTAGGATAGAATATATTTAACGTATGTCTGTAAGTTTTATACCGAATAACATACCGGAACGCACCATCGAAAGGCTTAGCGGTTACAGAAGGACGCTTCTCGACTGTCTCGAGAAAGGAATGACGCATCTTTATTCCCATACCCTTGCGGAGATTCATGGGATAACCGCAGTTCAGGTACGGCGGGACCTGATGCTCATTGGGTTTGCGAGTGACACTAAGAGGGGTTATGACGCCAAGGTACTTATCGATTTTATAGGTACGATTATCGACTCGCGGAATGTCATGAATGTAGCTGTGGTCGGCATGGGTAACATCGGGCATGCGGTAACGCAATATTTTACAGGCAAGCGCTCTAAACTGAAAATCGTTGCATCGTTCGATATAGATCCGGCCAAAGTCGGAAAAAATCTTGCCGGAGTACCGTGTTACCATTTCGATGAATTCAAGGAACGGGTCACGGAGCATAACATCAAAGTCGTTCTTCTCTCTCCTCCGACAGCTGTAGCGGATAGCTTCGTGGATCCGCTTATAGATGCGGGAATCAAAGGGATACTTAACTTCACATCCAAACCTCTTAATTTTCCGGAAGGAATCTACGTCGAAGACTACGACATTATCACTCTTCTTGAAAAAGTCGCGTACTTTGTAAAGGAATGCGAGTTGTTGAAAAAAAATGAGAGTATTCAGGAGCCTCGATGAAATACGAGGAAAATTGACGCTGCCAGCCGTCACAGTAGGCTCGTTCGACGGTGTACACAGGGGGCACATGCAGATCGTAAACAAAGTCATTGAAACAGCAAAGGAAACCGGCGGCGAAAGTCTCGTGATTACATTCGATCCACACCCTCGTGAAGTCGTGAACAAGAACGGGAATCCTATAAAACTTCTCACAACCGTAGAAGAAAAAATCTATCTCCTTGGCAAAGCCGGCATCGAAAATATATTCATAATCGATTTCAATTCCGAATTCAGCCGGATGTCATATTCGGAATTCGCAGAGGAATATCTTCTGAAATCCATAGGTGCGAGAAATATAATTGCCGGATACAATCACCATTACGGGCACAAACGCCGAGGCGACAAGCACAATCTGGAGTCGTTCGGGGACAGGTATGATTTCATGGTATATCAGATACCCATGTACGGTCCGGAAGAGGTAAAGGTCAGTTCCACGACCATACGGACTATGATAGCTGAAGGAGCCCTTACCGAGGCAAATAAATATCTATGGCAGGATTATACGGTATTCGGAGAGAAGGTTTCCGATAACGAATTGCTTGTCAGGAACAATAAAAAACTTCTTCCGCCTGACGGCACATACTGCACGGCAATCGAAAATAACGGAATTACATCTGACTGTAAGTGTATAGTAAACGGAAGAAATTTAATATTCAGCTCTTCTTTAAACGCTATCCCGGGCAATACTGTTGTCCTCCGTTTCCAATCTTAATTTAATTTAAAAATTCGATTTCTTCGGGTTTATCGACGTTTTTCTGTCGGTCGTCTATTTTTTTTGTGTTTGGATTTCTTTACCACTACTTTTGTTCATGTAGAAAAGAAACTAAATTTTAATATCAAAATTACAAATTATGAAAACCAGAATCTTAATGACGTTAGCAGCTTTGGTTGCAGTATTGACAGTAAGTGCACAAGGACCTCAAAGAGGTGAAATGACGCCGGAACAACAAGCTGAAAGATTGAAACAACGCGTAGAAGCTGTTGATAAAGCAGTGACCCTTAGCGACGAAGAAAAAGTTAAAGTCGAAGAAATATTCAAAGACAGCGACGAGAAAATGCAGGAAATCTTCAAATCGGAAGATCGCGAGGCGAACAGAACTAAAATGCAGGAACTTCGTGAAGATCAGGAGAAGAAACTTACTGAAGTTCTTGGAGAAGAAAGATTTAAAAAATACCAGGAGAGCCAGCCTCAACGCGGACAAGGTCAAAGAGGGGATAGACCTGCTCCGAGAGACTAAATAATTTCTCATGTTATGAAAAAATGGACCCTTGGCCGGGTCCATTTGATTTTTATAGCGCATATTAAATTAGAATGCAGTGTGATACAGAGCTTCGATATCTTCAACGGATGTTTCCCGCGGGTTACCTCCGGTGCAAACATCGTTGAAAGCTGCGACTGCAAGCTGTGGAATATCCTCTTTTTTGACACCTATCTCATTAAGTCTCTGGGGGATATTTATGCTCAGGGACAACTTTTTAACAGCGTCGATAGCAGCATTAACGCCTTCCTCTTTCGACATTCCGGATACGTCGACGCCCATTGCCCTTGCGATATCTATATATTTCTCGGCGGCTGAACATCCCGCGTTATATTCCATTATATAAGGAAGCAGAAGCGCGTTTGCAACTCCGTGCGGAGTGTCGTAATAAGCTCCCAGCGGATGGGCCATAGAATGAACTATTCCGAGACCCACATTCGAGAATCCCATACCTGCAATATATTGCGCAAGTGCCATACCTTCCCTCGCCTCCTGATTTTGTCCGTCCTCAACGGCGTTTTTAAGATGTTTCGAAATCAGTTCGATAGCTTTCAATTCGAACATATCGCTCATTTCCCATGCACCAGGAGTTATGTAACTTTCGATTGCATGCGTAAGGGCATCCATACCTGTCGCGGCAGTAAGTCCTTTTGGCATGGAATACATTAGTTCGGGATCGACGATAGCAACCGTAGGGATATCGTTAGGATCGACACAGACCATCTTTTTCTTTGCATCTTCGTCGGTGATCACGTAATTTATCGTCACCTCTGCTGCAGTACCGGCAGTAGTGGAAAGTGCGAAAGTCGGAACAGCACGGTGCTTGGTTTCAGCAACGCCTTCGAGGGATTTTATATCGTAGAATTCAGGATTATTGGCAACAATACCGATGCCTTTAGCAGTATCGATAGCAGATCCTCCGCCTAAGGTCACGATAAAATCAGCACCTGATTTATTGAAAGCGTCGACTCCGTTCTGAACGTTCTTTATGGTCGGATTTGCTTTTACGTCGCTGTATACTTCGTAAGGAATACCTGCATTATCCAAAACCGAAGTTACTTTTTCCGCTACTCCGAATTTAATAAGATCATTATCGGTAACGAAAAAACATTTTTTAAAACCCCTTCTTTTCGCTTCGTCTGCTACTACGGAACGACAACCTGCTCCAAAATAGGAAGTCTCGTTCAATACTATTCTATTCATTTTCTGATTGATTAATTTGTGGAACAAAATTAACAGTTTTAAAAATTAATTCCACGAATGGACCTTATATTTAATGAGATTTTTTAATAATTATTATAAAAAGAAAAAAAGGAGCATGAGCTCCTTTTCCCCAAAACTAACTATTAACTAATAACTAAAAGAATACTACCCAGACATCGCGTCTCTCAGAATCCTCGCAACGAGACCGGGACTTGAACCCGGGACCCAATCCGGAAACTTTACAGATTCCTTTTAAGCGATAATTGTGCTTTAACCGTGTTAAGCTATCCCGCCATTGTTTAAATTCGGTACAAATATAACATAATTTTATTTCACCTGAAAAACTTTTTGCTATAACTTAAGATTTTTCATATATTTATGAAAAATCAATCCCTTATTAACCAAAATTTAATTACTATGAAAAGATTTTTCCACTTTCTCACATTAATCTGTGTAATTCTTTTTTCCGGATGCTCAAAAGACGACGACAACTCTTTCGACTATGATGAAAATATTCTTATCGGCTATTGGAGAATTACCGATGCGGAATTCAACGGAACCTATTACGATCTGCTGGATACTAATTTTGCCGAAGGATTAAAATTCGCCCCCAGTTACATCATATTCAAAAACGATTACAATTACGAAGGAAGAGGTTCTTATGGAGCAGGGTATGGAACCTATAAGCTCGACGGGAAAAAAATCGATATAATACTTTACGGTGACGAACTGATATATGAGATAATTTCATTAACCGACACCGATGCGGAATTTAGAGTTATCCAGCATAAAAAAGACGACCCATATAAATTTACCAAAATAAAACTGAAGAAAAATTCCGTAGTAGAATAAAATAACGGTCTTCGGACCGTTTTTTTATAAATAAAAGTTTGCTGATCGCATACGATTCAGATAAAAATTTCAATATAATAATAAATAAACTTTATTATTTTTCATAGTAATTAAATATAATATTAAATTGCGAGGAAATCCATTAATAATCTTACTATGAAAAAAAAATTTCTATTAGCCGCCGTAATTACGGCAATGTTATTTTCCTGTACAAAGGATTTACTGGAAAATGAGATCATCGGGAATGATCTCCCAGAACAAAGTGAAAGCAAAACCTCTTTCATAAAAACAGAGGAAGAAGTCATCGACGAGGCGAATTATCTGAGAAGTTTATTTAACGACGGAACTACAACTAAAAATCTGCCAGGAAATTACGACGTCAGTGTATTCAAAAGAGCGCTGACAAAATCCCTCCAAAATTCTAATGACACCTTATTCTTTATAGTTAATTTCGAGAATAAATCCGGTTTTACCTTCATTCCGGCGGACCGGAGGATCGATGCTATTCTGGCATATTCCGAGAACGGGAACTTAATTGACGATTCCGAAGAGAATATTTTTATGGATATCGTTTTGGAAGGCATGGAGCAATTTATTTATGCGGAACTGGCATATCTGGATTCCGTAGGAATAACAGATACTAAAGGCAGAAGAGGAGACGAGATCGAATCGGACGGGCCGGGCGACAGATTCTACCCCATAACGGGCCCGGAAAAAGTTGAACCGCTGCTGACCGTAAACTGGAACCAAGGATCTCCTTATAATAACTTATGTCCTTTAAAAGACGGTGAAAGAGCTAATGCCGGCTGTGTTCCGATCGCAGTCGCGCAAGTTATGGCATATCATAAAAAACCGGCATCGTATAACGGCTATAATTACGATTGGAACGGTATGATTAATGGAACCAACAATTCAGCAACAGCACGTTTAGTAGCGGATGTCGGAAACATCATGGGAACAACTTACGGATGGGTAGAGAACGGTTCCAGCACCGAATATACGAAGGCTAAATATTGTTTCGAGGTTATGGGCTATAAAAACGTACCTAGTTTTACAGATTATTCTATACATAGATTATTGGCACCATTAAGGGATGGCTATCCGGCATTAGTGCGGGGTTATTCTACCAGGACCAATAACTTTTTAGGATTAATTTACAGTTATTCAGGTGGACATATGTGGGTGGTGGACGGATTCCAGGCGGTTCAGAAAGATAATCCTAACAGGCCCAATTTAGGCGGCAGCATCGTGGGTCAAGAAAATACAGATACTTATGACTATCTTCTGCACTGTGTTCCCGGATGGTTTGGCGATTATAACGGATATTATAATTATTTATGCTTTGAATTTTATGATCATTCTAATGGCAGAACCCAAAAAGAGTACCAGTACGAACTTAAACAATTAACCAATATCGAATGGTTATGAAGTATATTTTATATTTAATTATTATAGGCCTTACCATATCATGCAGCAGATATGAAAATGAAGACGGACTTGTATATTCTGAGTATTTCATTGAAAGTTATCTTGAATTAGCGAACATAAAAGAAATAAAAACATATGGAGAAAGGGTTAAGCTATTATTCGACGGTAAATACATTGGCAGTAATAACTATCCGGTAGAATTCGATTTTTACGCGTCTTTATATAACGATCTTGAATTTAAAAGAAAAAAACTTCCCTCACCTCCGGCTATTGCCGATACGATCCAATCGATTAAAATTTATCTTTTTGAAGGTGGCGCTTTGGAAGATATCAGTAAATATGAAGAAATCAGATGTTACTCATACTATCCATTTCTGAAAAATTCTTATAAGGGAGAGCATTATACATTTGTAAACGCAAGACTTACGGAAATAAAACCTGAAGAAATAATTCTTATTTTAAATTATGATTTCTATTTAGTTTTTGACGAAGGAATACTTCAGGAAGATAGCGAATATGAAATAAAGGTAACAACTGTTTCCGGTAAAGAACTTACTAAAAGATTCTGAATCATAGTTGAAAAACGTACTATTATCATGGTAAATAAATTATTATTTTTCTCCATAACCGTGTTTTATTTGTTATCATGTTCATCTAATGAACATGATATTGGAGATGTGTATTCAAAAAATTTTATTCTGGGATATGTTAAAGCCGAGTCGATAAAAATAGGTGTGTTTACAACCGATCACAACCTTATTTTTTCAATTGAAGGAGAATCTTTTGGCCCAAATTCATCATTGTATGAATATTATTCAAAGTTATATAACGATACCTCATATAATAACATGCTGATTCCTCCAAGTGAAGCGTTGATAGACACCATAAAAACAATTGAAGTTTTAAGAATAGATGATGAAGATATTGTAAATATATCCGAAACATTAAAATTACGCTACTTCACATGCGACCCATATATTAAAAGCGGATACAGTAAAGAAATTGCACAACGCGAAGAAAAATCGGTAGAATTAACGCAGGTAGACCCTAATAAAATGGTTCTCATAAGGCCGGATTACATTTTATTAGAGTTCGAAAACGGACAATTTTTTGAATATTCTGACTACGAAATAAAGATCACAATGACTTCAGGAAAAGAACTGACAACAAGATTCTGAGAAAATTTTAAGTTTTATACTTGTTGCAAGAAATTATGTTACCAAGGGAAGAATAACGTCCGGAATTTATGACGTTTTTTTGCTGGCTGTAATTCTTCATCAGCAAGAACAACAGGTTATTACGAATGAATTATATATTGACACAGCACTGCTCATAATATGGTACTGTCTTTCAAAGAATCCGGTAAAAACTGATTATAAGCGTTTTTAAGCAACAATACCCGCTCCTACGAGCGGGTATTTTATATGATTTTACACTACTGTTACTCGAACGTTATTTCCACGGTGTCGGTGAATTCGTCACCGTCGGTGTTGGTGAAGGTCACGGTTATCGTATGAGTGCCTTTTTCTTCAGGTTCGGTATCGAAGGTGATGACAGCGAAGGGAGGCGGGGAAAACCTTTCCCCACCCAAACCTCTGCCTAATAAAGTCAAGTCGGTTTGAGTAAGATTGTCTACGGAAGTTTTTACGGGATAAATACTTCCTATGCCGGTAGTAGCCCAGTATTTGGTGTCTTTAAATATTTCGGGGAATAATTTCTTAAACTCATCGTAATATTCATAATCAGCCCAGTCGAAGTTTGTATATTTACTTTTAATATACTCTAACGGAGTCAGGGTGCAAAACGTACATATATCGCCCAATGAGATTCCGGCAGGATGTAAGGCATCGAAATTCTTATCGCTGATGATTTCCACAGCTGTGAATACATCCGCGATAAATTTATTGGGCGTTAAACCCACAGAGATTATCGTATCGTATCCGAAATCATTATATAAAGAGCGGTATTCTCTGTACCGGGATAATTTTTCAGAATCTTCGCTACTATAAGAATAGTAATTGTCTAATTTCAATTCTTCATAGATAAGAATATTTTTAAAATTTTCTACGAGCTTTATAGCTTCTAATTCATGATATACCGTAACATAGGCTTCAATTCGTATTCCGTAACCATCTATGGTATCTTTACTTTTACAGCCTATAAATAAAAGTAATAAAATTAAAATTAATTTATTAGCGTGGCGCATATTGTATATATTTTATGTTATAATAATATCTAAAAGAATCATCTATTTTGTCCTGAGAATCGCCCATATAAGAAGTAATATAATATCTGTCGTTTATTCCAAACATGTTTGTTTGGTACCATCCGTCCGATCTCCCGCCCCAGCCGAAATTACAGTGCACTAATTCAATCCGCTCCGAACCCGGCTTTGATGATTTTCTATACCCTAGTCCATCGCCCAACCAAATGTGCCCCATACTACTTGCACCTTTATCAGCACGCACCAGAACCGGATTTGTAGCGTATAATATTTCTTTTACGACAACCATATTTAAAGGCAATAAGTATACATTCTTATAACCGAAATCTTTCATAACCTGTGCCGTTTGTTTGGATTTAGTAGGAGTCGGATTTCCCCATATTGCACCTTGATACTCCCCTAACCCATATAAAAATATCGATACATTTTGAAGTCCATACGAAGTTCCTGCATGAAATTTCCCATTTGTCCATGAGTGAACTTTTTTCAGTTGTTCAGTTTCGACACCGTAATACCATTGCGGATGGTTATGATAAACGATAAATTGTCCTAATGCAATAGGCCCGCAACCTGCTACTATTAGATTAGGATATCGGCTGTTTATGTAATCATTAAATGGTGAAGTTTGATGCCATTTTGTAAAGATCATAGGAAAAACTTCTACACTAAAGACAAATGTTTCAGCTTTAGATGAAAAATCGCTGAGTTCTTCTTTATCATATTCGTATTCTTCCTTCATTCTGAGCGAACCGGACAGAATCATTTCCGACAAGAATGTCTGAAAATCTTTCTCGGTCATGCCGTTAACTGCTTCTTCCTCATCATCTGTGTCATCCTCCTCTTTAACGCTTCTTCTCGACAAGTATTTATCGAAATCGGGATTTTCGAAAACAGTCATATCCAGTTCTCCCTGTTCGACGAATGCTAAGATTTCCATTGTAGGCATACGGTGTCCGAAGACCGCGTAACCGTCGTTGAAATTCATAATATGCATTACGGTGTCCGAGACGTCGTAAGATTTGGTTTGTCCTTCAGAGGTAAGGGTGAAAACATTTTTTATTCCGTAATCGGAACTTTTGTTTTCAGGATAGAAGGCTTCGAGGAATCTATTGAGTTCGTCGATTAGTTCATCTACATAATTTCTCGTCTGAACTTCAGGTTTTTGATTGTAATGATCCTCTTTGTTACAGCATCCAAAAATCAGTGGCTGAGTTAAAATTATTAATATTTTTTTCATATTATAATCTGCATTTAATACAAATATAATATTTTCCAGCAACAACCACGTTGTTTTTAAAATTTTTAATAATATAATTAGCGACCTGCAATTTATTTATTGCGGAGGAATTGTCTTAGATACGGCAAATTAGGGATTATAAACCGAAGAATAAAAATGAATTATTCGCACGGGACTTATGGTTATTCAGTTTTACTGCAACGGAATGAATATGGCGGATATATTTTATTTGAAGTATGAGAATATTCAGGGAGATTATTTGAGATTCTACCGACAAAAACGTTGAATACACAGAGAGAACGAACGCCCATTGAAGTTTATTTATCCGATCCTGCAAAGGAAATAATCAGAATGTGGGGCAAATCAGATAATGGTTCATATTATCCGAATGTATGTAAAAATGCAGAAGTACCAACCTGTTTTTTTTAAGGAAGATAAAGAACTCCGAAAGCATGAACGCAACACCAACCTAGATCTATACGAAGTCTATAATATTATTAATAAGATAGCGAATTAACATAGTAACAGGAACGGCTTTGTGCCGTTCCTGTTATTTTAAGAATATTTGTGTAATATATGCTAATGTTTCTAATATTACGAAGTCTTTGAAAAAATCAAGTTGTTCAGTAATATCTTTATTGGATATTTTATTTTCAATTTTCTCAAAATTATATTTACCGTAGGAAAATATAAAGCCTAAGCTATAATACCCGCCATTTATGTGTTCTAACTCATCTTTCGTCTGATTATATAAATTTATCTGGAATTTATCCTGATTATATTTTTCAATAGTTAAATGTTTTATAGGCAGTTCATATTTATCAAGAAAATACTGAAACTTTTTACCGGCAAAAGGTGATTTTAAATTATGATTGGCATTGTGGTACTCATTTATTATTAAACCTTCTTCGATATTTTGAAAATCGTTCAAAGGTTTATAATCTTGGGCAAATAATACATTTGCAAACATCACAAATAATGTGATTAAAATAATCTTTTTCATAGTTATTATTTTTTATTACCATTTTGGGAATAATGTCATTACCTTATTATTCATAATACAAAAATTGTAAATTGGCGTACCTGTATCATATGGATAATACTCATATATAGACATGCCAGCATCAAGCTCGTTAATAAATTCTGTTAAACCTTTAACCAGTTTATTTGTAGTATTTGATGAACCATATTTTTCCATGTATTTCCTGTAAGCGTTATTTGCTTTTACGGCATCATTACCTCCGGTTGATGTATCAAAGGTCCCATTTTTGAAATACTGTCCGTACTTGACATAAAATGTTTTAGTTTTTGATGAATTTTTAATGTCTACAACGAAAAAAAACTTATCTCCATTCTGTTTGTAAGTTATTACATACATTGCCTCAAACGTTGAACTTTTATATGCACTTTGTGCCGCATTTACAATATCAACCAAAGTAGGGGCAGGGCCTAAATTTTCAGGATGATTATGGATCGTTGCCACTGCATAGAGAGATGAGTAACTTAAGCCAACTTGATCGTGTTCCCCGTCATAAATTTTACTTATATAATATTTACCGTTTTCATTATATAAAGCCGCAGCGTGTTCTTTTAATTGACCAGTTACAAAATCCGCGGCTACTCGGTTAAGATAATCTTGAAAATTATTTTGATTTAAATCGTCAGGAACGCCCTGGGCAGCCAAAAAATTTCTAAAATTTTTCAAAACTTTGTTAAAATCATCATATCTCGGATCATTTGGATCCACCCCATATAAGTCAGCATCGGTTAATAGGGATCCACTCCCGCCTCCGCCAGAATTGTTGTTGTTGTTGTTACTATTATTGTTATTATTGCTATTGCTATTCCCTTCGTCGTTGCCGTTATTATTAGAGTTGTTATCTCCACTACTATTGTTATTGTTCGTTCCAGAACTACCACCTCCTGAACTGGATAATCCTCCCGGCTCTGTAGTGGTTCCGCCGTCACCACCGGAATTTGATTCTCCGTCGCTTCGGGTGGCAATATTTTCATATCTGAGGTACGTGTAGTTCTTGACGTAGCCGTAGAAGGTTTCGAAGAATTCGTCGTAACTCTGAATATTCCTCGATATAAATTCGCTGATCTCGCCTTCTTTATATTTTTCTGTGGTAAGAAGTTCCATTGAAACTACATCATAGTAGAAAGCGAGTCCGGAGTATTGTCCGTGTTTGGATTCGGTGATGTAGTTGTCGAGAACCTTGCTACGGTGTTTCATGTGATAGCTTCTCGTGGGGTTAAAGTAAGGTACTGAGCAGACATGTCTCCGGTGGTATAGTTCTGTGTGATCAAGAGAACCTGTTGAACGGGGAAGGTTCTGTAAACGACTTCACCGGATTTTTGGGTTACGGTTTCGCGGACGTTGTAGTAATAGTCGGCCACGAATGGGACGTAGACGTAATTGTAATATCCGGATTTCTTGGTAATTGCGTTTTCCCATAACGGGGTGATTTCGCCAGGGGCGAGGGAGGATTCTATATCGAGAGTGCCTTTGGTGTCTGCATCAATAATTAGGTCCTCGAAAAAAATCTTTGAGTTTACGATAAGATCCTCTTGATTGTGAACGTACTTCCAGTCGATAATGGGTTCTTCTTTGGTACAGGAGAATATCAATGTTCCCATTACAGTGGCTAAAGTTAGAAATTTCAGTAAAAATGATTTTTCATAAGCATTTAGTATTTGATTAACAATGAGATCGAATTGTAAATTCAAATATATTAAATATATATTTTACATATTTTCCGCATATTTTTAAGTAATGTTTGTGTATTTATTAATTAGTTAATTATATATTCTATAAGAAACTTTAAATATTCGGTTCAAATAAATTCTTTATCTTATAAAAATAAAGCCGTGTATTTTTTGAAAAATTTTTATCATACAACTCACCAAGAAATCAGAATCATGGATTCGGCTTTTTCTTTGGGTATATAGTTTGCATTATTTAAGAAAATCCCTCAAACAATGAAAGATAACAAACTATTTAATACCGTCTATATTCCCGATTTCAGTAATCCCGTAGAGATACCGTTTATTGAAGAAACTGTCCCTGCCGGATTCCCCTCCCCTGCTGAGAATTTTAAAGTCGAACCGTTGAGCCTTGATCGTAAATTTATCCGCAATCTATGTTTACATTTATCCGATTAATACCATACAATCCGGCATACCAACCCATTGACGTTACGGACAGTGACAGTTTCTTGATATGGGGATTTGAAAGCATAGTTTTAGGTCTTTGTTGACTCTGTCAATAAGATTTTTATTCCTAAATTACTAATCGACAAAAATATTTCTTTGCGTTATAGCATTTAAAAATTCCGTTTTCTCTTTATGTTTAATTTCTTTTAATAAAATTTTACCTTTATCGTTTGGTCTATAAGTTTTTGTTTTACTGTAAAAGCCATCTCCAATATACCCCCCCTTCCTCGTAATACTCTTCAACACAATCAGGTTTGGATTTTTCCCATACCGAACCAATGTACATGTATTTCCACCCTAAATACGTATCAAAATTTTCCAAAGCGATCTTTTGCCAATCGTCAAAATTCCCTTCATCATCAATGTGTTTATAAAAATACGCTATTAGTCCGGAAGTATCGGCCAATAAGCTATAATAAGATTCTCTGTCCCAGTCCTGAATAATATCAGTTGTACCTATATTAAACCCAAGAAACTTTAAATTTCTATCTTTGTACTCAATACCTTTCATAATATTATATGAGTCTCTCAAATGGGAAATAGTATCTAAAATTTTTGACTCATAATGGGAGCCGGTATTCACTGCAGACCGGAAACATTGTTTAGCTGATTCAAAATGATAGTTAGATATATCCACATAAATCTGATGTATTGCTTTATAAATGACTTCCAATTGATTACATAATGAAATTTTACTTATAGCGCCCTGTCCTGCTTTTAACAATAATAGAGTAAGTTCAGTAGGCATAATTTATTGTTGTGAATAGTTTCGGATGCAGTTAGTTTCAGGATCCTAAAGTTAAAAAAAATATATTTAAATAAAGTAAATTTTTTATAACTTTTTAGGTATTGTTTATTGTAAAATTCCCTTTGCTAAATTCGCTGTAGTAACCCCCTAATCATAGAATCTTCCATGCAGAAATGGTAGTCGATCCCGAACACATGAAAAGACTATGAACGAATTAAAAATGAAGTAAGACTGATCGTGGATTTTGAAAAGAAAAAATTTTAATCTTAATTAATATGACAGTAAAATCAATCAAGGACAATCAGTTCAAAAATAAAAAGAGAACGTCATGCCCGTAAATACCACGCGTATTTTGGGGTTTTAATATTATTCGTTCAATCGAATCTAAGACTACCACACATATTTAAATTCTTCTTTCCCTAAAGAGAGTTCAAATAATACGTCTGAGTTATTAGACAAAATGCTACAAAAGATTGGATAACTGAATTATATGGAAGAAGAGACAATTTATGGCTCTATTCTTGTTAAAACATTGACCAATATGGGGTATAAGGAGATATTCGGCAAAAAATGAGTTAAGGTTATTTTATAGATAAATGTAAGAATATACAAATAAAAAGAGTCACAAATTACACCTGCAACTCTCTGAATTCCAACACCTTAGTACCGCGAGGGAGACTTGAACTCCCGACCTTTGGATTATGAATCCAACGCTCTAACCAGCTGAGCTATCGCGGCGTTTTACATTATATTTCAGAACTGTTACTCAACTTTTGAACTTGATTATGAATCATGCGCCCTAACCCAGCTGAGCTAACTCGCCATATAAGCAGAATACCTCTTTATTTGACGGCGCAAAGGTACATTTTATTTTATTATTTACAAATTTTCGAAGCTATTTTTTGTCAATAGTTATAATAAATACTTTCCTATGGAAAATTAATTAAATTTGTATCTCTTAATCAAACGTATACTATATAATAATATATGCCGTTTTCTACTAAATTCATTAATCTATTCTTCTCCGCAAGGAGAAAAAAGCTGGATAAGTATTGTATTTTTCCGTCCGAAATTCAGAACGAACAATTCGAATATCTTATCGAAAACGGCAGAAAAACCTTATTCGGGAAAAAATACGGTTTCGATAAAATAAAATGCTACAACGATTTCAGGCGCAGCGTTCCCCTGACCGATTACGATTCTTTCAAAGAATATATAACCCAATGCAAAGAAGGTCACGATTCGGTAATATGGCCGGGACCGATCAAATGGTTCGCCAAGTCGTCAGGAACCACCAGCGATGTAAGCAAATTCATTCCGGTTTCTTCCAACGGGTTGTGGGACTGCCACATGCGGGGTCCCAAAGATATAGTAGCCACCGTAGCTTCTCTTTTTCCGGACACTAAAGCCTACGAGGGGAAGACCCTGACCCTCGGTGGAAGCCATAAACTCGACACAACAGGTAACGGTACGCGAAGCGGAGACTTATCGGCGATCCTTATCGAGAACACTCCTACATGGGCAGCATGGAAAAGAACGCCTAAAGCTGCTACTGCTCTTATCAGCGATTTCGAGAAAAAAGTTGAACAGATAGCAAAAGAAACCGTCAATGATAACATAACTGCTTTTGCCGGAGTTCCGTCATGGAATCTGGTAATGATGAATAAGATTATTGAAATCACAGGAAAAAATAACCTCAACGAGATATGGCCGAATCTGGAACTTTTTGTCCATGGGGGAATGAATTTCGAACCGTACCGGGAACAGTACGAAAAAATAATACCGTCGGCAAGAATGCGTTACCTGGAGACATACAACGCATCCGAAGGTTTTTTCGCAATACAGGATAATCCTAACCGTAATGACATGCTCCTGATGCTCGATTACGGTATTTTTTATGAATTTCTTCCGGTGGATAAATTGAACGAAGGGAATGCGGCAATACCACTCGAAGCTGTGGAAACCGGGAAAAATTACGCGGTTATTATTTCCAGCTCCAACGGGCTCTGGAGATATTTGATAGGAGACACCGTGGAATTCACGTCGAAACATCCTTACCGCATACGGATAACCGGACGGACAAAACTGTTCATAAACGCCTTCGGTGAAGAACTTATTATAGATAATGCTGAGAAAGCGATCAAATATGCCTGCGACTCAACCAATTCAAAAATAAAGGAATTCACGGCGGCGCCCTTGTATATGTCGTCAGACAGTAAGGGTGCGCATGAATGGTTGATCGAATTTTCCGAATTACCTGAAAACATAGATTCATTCAAAGCAGCACTCGACAAAAAATTACAGGAAATAAACTCCGATTACGCGGCAAAACGATATAAAGATACTACCTTGCAGGAACCGGTAATAAAAATCATGAAAAAAAATGCTTTTTACGACTGGATGCAGGGGCGCGGCAAGCTCGGCGGACAGAATAAAGTACCCAGACTTGCGAACGACAGAAAATATGCAGACGAACTCCAGGTTTATATCCTGAAATAAATAATGAAAAAAGATTTAAAAGATATAGTACTTCTGGGTCCGGCTTACCCGTACAGAGGTGGTTTAGCTGCTTTTATAGAGACCATTGCCGGCAAGTTCAGGGATCAGGGAAAAAAAACGAAGATCCATACGTTCACACTGCAATATCCTTCGATACTCTTTCCGGGTAAGAGCCAGTTTTCTGAATCATCTCCGCCTGATAATTTAATAATCCTGCGTACAATAAATTCCGTAAATCCGATAAACTGGATACGCACGGGTATGAGGATCAAACGTGAAAAACCGGACTTACTGTTCATGAAATACTGGCTTCCGCTGATGGCTCCGTGCTTCGGAACAATCGCTCGTATCACACGGAAGAACGGACACACTAAGGTGATCGTACAGCTCGATAACGTCATTCCTCATGAGAAACGTCCGTTTGATAATTTATTGACCAGATATTTTATTAGGAGCTGCGACGGATTTATATATATGTCACGGCAGGTGAAAGACGATCTCGATAAATTCGACAGCAGCAAACCGTCGGAGTTTGCTCCGCATCCGATATATGATCTCTATGGCGAACCTATGGAAAAAAATCAGGCCAAGGCCCATCTTAATCTCGACCGCGACACCGATTACTGTCTTTTTTTCGGTTTCATAAGAGATTATAAGGGTTTGGATATTCTTATAGACGCTTGGAGATTATTAAAAGACAAGGGAATAACCGCAGATAAAAAACTACTTGTAGCAGGAGAATATTACGGCGATAAAGAAAAATACAAAGAACAGATAAAAGTAAACGGACTCGAGAACGATATCGTTTTATACGATAGCTTTATAAATGATGAAGACGTAAAATATTTTTTCTCTGCATCCAGCCTGCTGGTTCAGCCATATAAAACGGCTACCCAAAGCGGTGTTACACAAATAGCTTATCACTTCGACCTTCCCATGGTAGTAACGGACGTAGGGGGATTAGCAGAATTGATCCCTGACGACAAAGTCGGATATGTGACAACACCGGATGCCCCGCATATTGCCGTAGCCATAGAGAAATATTTTCTGCTTGAGAAAGAAAACGAATTCAGGTCAAACCTGAAAACCGAAAAAAAACGCTTCAACTGGGAGAACATGACTGATAAAATTGAAAACCTGTATGAAAAAATCTCACGATAAGATATACATAGCCATCGCAGGTAATATCGGAAGCGGAAAAACGACCCTGACCCGGATTCTCTCCGAGAAACTCGGTACAGTATCCGCACAGATGGATAATGACAATCCTTATATAGAGGATTTCTATGAAGATATGCACAGATGGTCGTTCAACCTGCAGATCTATTTTCTGGGCAAACGACTTCAACAATCAATCGACTTGCAGAACCTCAATGAAAATATCATACAGGACAGGACTGTTTATGAGGATGCTTATATTTTTGCAGACAATCTTCATGCGTCCGGATTGATGAGCACCAGAGATTTCAACACTTATATGGAAATTTTCGAGATATCATACGGACTTCTCAAAACGCCGGACCTGCTTATTTATCTTAAAGCGGACGTTCCCACTCTGATAAGCCAGATTCAGAAACGCGGGCGGGCTTATGAAATGTCTATACAGGAAGAATATCTTGAAAGCCCGAACGAACGTTATGAAAACTGGATAAATAATATTTACAAAGGCGAAGTTTTAGTAATCGATATAAATGAAAAGGATTTCATACTCAATCCGGACGTGATCGACGAGATAATAAACGATATACAAAGATTAATACCGGGCAATGAGTAACAGCATTACCATTCCGCAGGCATTCATAGACAGTTCCCTTTCGCACATGGAAGAGGAGGAAATGAAACGATTCCTGGGATCGCTGGATAATCCTTCGCCGGTATCGGTCAGGGTAAACCCATATAAATTAGACAGCAAACCCTCATTAAACGGGGTACCATGGAGTAAATACGGTTTTTTTCTCGACAACCGCCCCCATTTTATTACCGATCCGTTCTTTCATTCGGGGATTTATTACGTACAGGAATCCGCTTCGATGTTTATCGAACATCTTTACAATCACATATTTTCAGATGCTTCTCCCTTGAAGATACTCGACCTCTGTGCGGCTCCTGGTGGCAAGAGCACCCATATTTCTTCGCTGGCAGGACCCGGGAATCTGGTGGTATCTAACGAAGTTATTAAACCGAGGGCTGGTATACTTAAAGAGAACATAATTAAATGGGGACTCGGAAATACAATCGTTACGAACAACGACCCCCGGAATTTTAACGCACTCCCCGAATTTTTCGACCTTATTATTGCCGATGTTCCCTGTTCCGGGGAGGGTATGTTCAGAAAAACTCCTGAAGCTCGCTCGGAATGGAGTCCGGGAAACGTAGATATGTGCGCGTCGAGGCAGAGAAGGATAATTTCGGATATCTGGGGTTCGCTCAAAAAAGGAGGGATATTAATATACAGCACCTGCACATTCAACCAGACTGAGAACGAAGAGAATATCGGATGGATCACGGAAGAATACGATTGCGAACATATAGAAATCCCTTCGGTTCCCGAATGGAACATATCGGAAGGAGAGGTTAACGGACATCATACCTTCAGGTTT
>Ga0192239_1056_pt1 | contig 43250 bp, 26 predicted proteins | sample Koala_Koa27_G3_FD_131231 | JGI IMG/M metagenome (GOLD analysis project Ga0192239, IMG submission 131231) | Enriched cells from koala feces incubated with labeled cellulose particles, San Francisco Zoo, California, United States - Koala_Koa2-7_G3 ... | reverse complement strand
CTCTTCATCATACAGTAATACACAAAGACTATTGATACTCTTTATTACACCTCCGGACGTACGGGTACTCCCGTTGAGTACAGGAATAAGAGGTTTGAACTTCACGGTTCCGTTTATGACACTTTCCCCTTCGCCTATTACTCCGCCACCATACAGCAAATCATCCTTACAGGAAACCGTACAAAGAAGTAGTACACATAAAAATATGTATGTCAAAAAGTTGCGTTTCATATCTTCTGTCATTTTTTTTAAGTATGTTTCTATACTAAAGGAGCGGCTAGTTTTTCTGTTTTTTTACTCTTCCGGATTAACAGGTTTCGGGTCATCCAGTCCGAATACAGGACGCTATAAAAACAAAAGAAGGATTAAAAAGTATTTCCCTTATATGGAACTTAGAGAACATTGCTGCCAATAATCAAATGTTCGGATTCTTTGGCGATGCTTCAATAGATTTCGATGCACCCTTACTGACCATCAACCAAAGAGCAATACCATTGCATGCTTGGATACGTCGTGCAGCATCCAAAGTGACCATTGCATACGATGGCTCAATGCTTCATGAAAACGTATATATCTATCTCAAATCCGTAACAATCAAAGATATACCAAATCAGTGCTATTTAGGTAAGAAGAGTGCCGTCAACAAAGATCCTGATAATCCCGAAAAAAACTTCGGAGACCTTATTAAAGATGGCGAAAGTATTACGTATGTTGAAGGGACTTCATACGATGAGCATTGGCCCGCACGTATCACGAAAGGTAGACCATATTATTATTATTATTATGACTCTGTGGATCAGCAAAATAAGGGAGTATCTGTGTTGAGTACAGAATATAGTGATGATAATCTTGACAAGAAGAATGAACATATCCAGAAAGCTCATGGAGAAAAAAATGAGGCTCTCTTTTTTATGAAAATATGCAGGGAGAAGGAAAAGACAAACGGCAAGATCATGACGGAAATGGTGAACTTGATGCTCCGGGACTGAATAACAGACCTGAAGATGAATTCTATAAAGATCAAAAGCCCTATGGCACTTATATTGAAGTAAAGGCCTATTATGTTTCTAATGCCGAGGGTCGGGTAGGCAGTGGCGATATCACTTACCGCTTCATGTTGGGCAAAAATGTCACTACCGACTATAATGCCGAACGCAATCACCATTATAAATTGACACTGAAATTCAACAAATATGCTAATGACGTGGACTGGCACATCGAATACGAAGAACCGAAACCCGGTATCGAAGTACCCAATCCTTACTACATTTCTTATCTGTATAACAGAACTATGAACCTCCCTATAAAGATAAATACAGGTGGGGGAAACTCATCTCCTTGAAAGCCAAAATAATTACAAATAATTGGGCACCCAACGGTGCATATACAGAAGGTGATGGCCGGCTTGATTATGCTTATTGGTATGATTACGATGTGACGTCACACAAGGATTATACAGATAAAAACAAAGGAGGACAAAATCAGCCTTGGAATGGTTTTCTTTCACTATGTAGAACCACTGCAACCGTATTAACACAGAATAAAAGTCTGAATGACCCGGAAAACGGGGTCGTATGGTTAGGCGAAAAGGACGGTAAGGCAAAAGGAAATAAAGAGTATTATGAAGATTCCAAAAGCGGTGAAAGGGATTATGTGATAGAGGCAAAAGAAAACATAGAAGAAAATACGGAAGAACTTGGGAAATTTACTATTGGAAATCCTGTAGGAGCTGGCAATGAGCAAAATATTACGGCACATATTCCATTATATACGCGTGCCAAACAGATGATTATAAGTACTGGATACACTGGAAATAATCCCTATGTAGCCTACAGGCGAAGAGCCACGGTAGAAATTCAAGCTGGAATTAGATTTGCTAATAGCGAAAAGATAACTATTTTGAAAGATACAGCCGAAATACTTCAGGTACGTCGTGTTGTTAATCCTAAGGGCATCTATCGAAGTTGGGATAATGATACTCCTTTTCACGTGACACTCATGAGACTGCCTCGTGAAAATTCAACGGCATTTGAGTCTTTTACATCAGAAGGTCCTTGGAAGGCAGAAGTGGTTGAAGGTGGTGATAATATGATTTCTTTGAGCCGAACAGCAGGTGAAACGGGAACACCTATTGATTTTAAGGTAATCTTTAATAGTAAATGCCCCAATAAGGATACATCTCGATTCGCAATTATACGAATTAACTATCATAATTACACTTGTCAACATCTGATATTTGTTCGTCAAGGTGATGCACCCATTCCATTGGTAAAAAATGGTGCTAAATGGCATACGTGTAACTTAGTCACGGCAAATAGAGAAGCTGAGTCACCGTTGGATGAAGGTTCATTATTTAAGTATGGAAACTTGAAAGATGCAATAGCAGCCTCTAATCAAGTGAATTATAAAGATCCTTGGATTAATGTAACACCTGAGTCTTTTCATGTTTGGTTTCCGTACAATAATCCAAACTTAACATTGGCCACCGATAACGAATTAAAACATTGGGCGGATATTTCTTCTGAAATACCTAGTGCAACTACCCAATGGGATTTATTACTATCTGATAATGTTCGTATTGCTAAATATAATGATTTTAAAGCCCTGTTTGATAATAAAGATATAGAACAAGGATATGGAGTATTGTATGGTGATGAATCTTCAACTACTGCCACAGATATCAGACAAGTGTATGGATATATGGCGGATGGTGAGAACAAGAATACGGAGGGATGTGGTATACGTGGTTGTTTTGTATATAATAAAACAAATAGTAGAAATCTTTTCTTTCCAATAGGTGCTTCTGGTTATGGACATCGCAAACGAGCCAATTCTCAAACAGGAGCCGAATTGCAAGGACGATCTGGTATACTTCGATATGCAGCAGGTCGAGTTGATAGGTATCCAGATCCGGGGTTAGGAGATAGACCTTTGTTTTATGATTTGTATATGCGCCCAGGTGCTATTTATTGGTTATCAGATTATAGTGATGTAACAGATGCTAATGGAAATACAGACAAAACTATAGGTTGGGACATCAATTACTTTACTTTTGATTTCAACTTCATACATAAAACTAATCTCTATAATAATAGTACTGATGGTAGTGACGCTTGTTTTATCCGTTGTGTAGAAGATTAATCCACTACCTGCTGAAGATGAATAACAATCTTCTTTTCTTCCTGATATACCTCATGCTCGCCGTTACCAGCGGCAGCATGAGCGCACAGCAGAATAAAATTCAAGATCTGCCTCTTTCTGTTATTCCTTCTACCCTATGTATTCCCCATGAGCGTGCCGCCTACCTTTGGGTACACATTTGGGATGATATAGATTTTGCAGATACCTTGCGTAGTCACCATCCTGCCTTTATGGAACAGAATTTCGTCAACTTTCTTTCCCTCTTCCCGCATGCTCAAGCCGAAGCCCGTATCATGGCTGTAAAGAGTTTGATGCAGCGCGCTGAAGTTGACGAAACCGTTTATCGACTATTGGCACGGCTGGCAGAAAAATACCTTTACACTTCCGGCTCACCCATGCAGAATGAAGAATACTTCATTCCCTTTTTGGAAGAAATTGTAGGTACTTCCCTATTGGACGAAACTGAAAAGTCACGTTTTCGTTTTCTGCTTTCCGCTGCCTTGAAGAACCGTCCCGGCACAATGGCAACCGACTTTACTTATCTCACACCTAACGGCGAATTGCAAACCTTATACACCGTTCCTGCTACCTATAGGTTACTGCTACTGTTCTACGACCCCGATTGTTTACATTGTCGAGAAATCCTCACCGCTTTGAGCACCGCTTCCTGTCTGCAACAACAGATAGAAAGTAGGCAACTTACCGTGCTTGCCATTTGCGTAGGAGAAGATCGAGACTTGTGGAATCGTTCCTTGAAAGATCTGCCCACCCAGTGGCTTACAGGTTTCGATATGGGTTGTATACGCCAGGAAGAACGCTACTTATTACCTGATATGCCGATGATGTATTTACTTGATGGAGAGAAAAGGGTGGTGAAGAAAGAAGTATCGTTGCATCAACTTCTGTTGAAAATTCAAGAGTAATGCTATGGTAAGCCAATTGGAAAATATACAGAAAAGGGCGCCATAAGTGCCCTTTTTCAATCATTCTATATTGTTTTAGAACATAAATCCTAAAGAAATCATCAGGTTTCGATTCTTAGTTCCTGCATCTGAGGTTTCTGTTAAACCGAAATCGTAACCAATGGAAATCTGGTATTTCTTGCTGAACTCCATACCGGCTTTTAACCCCAGGCCAAGGTCAAAACGTTTGAAACCGTCATCACCGAAAATATTTTCAGATGAAGTACCAACACTGGATTCAAGTTCATTCTTGATTTCGCCTGTTGTTTTTAACTTCCCGAATAATCCGATTCCAATATAAGGACCTGCATTAGCAAATAAAGTGAAATTATCATTTACAGCATACTTGTAACCGATATGTACAGGAATCTCTAAATAGCAAGGATTCAGTTTGATACTACCTAAAGCGCCACCATCTACTTTAGCTCCTTTTAAAGAAAGTAATACGCCGAAATCCATATAAGCTCCTTCTGTTACTTGGGGCAATCCAAGTTCTGCCTTAACACCAGCATGGAAACCTACCCGGCTATCAAAGCCGCTAACCTTGATATTGCTTACATTCATACCTGCTGTGACGCCCCATCTAAGGTTTTCCTGTGCGTTTACACTCCCTAAACCTATCGCCAGTATGGCGACTAATGCTAGAATCTTTTTCATGTCAGTTAAGTTATTGTATTGATATTTAAAAAACTATCGGTTGCAAATATATACATATATTTGTATCTCTTTGGAAAAAAGAACAGAAATATGGAGTGATCACTTCCTTTTTATGGTAAGATCGTACTAATATTACAGAAGTATATACTAAACATTTAATTCTCAAGATAGAAATAGTTTCATTTGAAACCACTATCTTTGCCAGGTATTTACCAATATATGAATAATATGACTTATCATCATTTATCTGTCCTCGTACATCGACGGGCAGAGAAGTATGGCGACAAGGTGGCTCTGAAATACAGAGATTACGAAACGTCGCAGTGGATACCCATTACCTGGAATCAATTCTCACAAACAGTTCGACAAGTTGCGAATGCACTCATAGAGTTAGGAGTGCAGGAGGAAGAAAACATAGGAATCTTTTCTCAGAACAAGCCCGAATGCCTTTATGTGGATTTCGGGGCATTTGCTAACCGTGCAGTGACCATACCTCTGTATGCTACCAGTTCACCTGCACAGGCACAGTACATTATCAATGATGCTCAGATACGTTATATCTTCGTAGGCGAGCAATTCCAGTATGATGCGGCTTTCAGTGTCTTTGGCTTTTGTCAATCGTTGCAGCAACTGATCATCTTCGACCGAGCTGTTGTACGCGACCCTCGTGACATGACTTCCATCTATTTCGACGAGTTCCTGGAAACAGGAAAAGGTTTGCCGAACAACGATATAGTGGAAGAACGCACTTCCCGTGCATCGGATGATGACCTTGCGAACATTCTTTATACATCCGGTACTACTGGTGAACCGAAGGGGGTAATGTTGCATCACTCTAATTATATGGAGGCTTTCCGTATCCATGATATCCGTTTGGTAGATATGAGTGACCAAGATATCTCCATGAACTTCCTTCCCTTGACACATGTCTTCGAGAAAGCATGGACATATCTTTGTATTCATAAAGGCGTGCAGATTTGTATCAACCTTCGTCCGGTGGATATCCAGACTACCATTAAAGAAATCCGTCCGACATTAATGTGCAGTGTTCCCCGTTTTTGGGAAAAAGTGTATGCCGGTGTGCAGGAAAAGATTGCTCAGGAAACAGGCTTGAAGAAAGCTATGATGCTGGATGCCATCAAGGTAGGTAAGATACATAACATCGATTATCTGCGTAAGGGTAAAATTCCGCCGTTGATGAATCAACTGAAATATAAGTTCTACGAAAAGACCGTTTATGCTTTACTGAAAAAGACGATTGGTATTGAGAACGGTAATTTCTTCCCTACTGCGGGAGCTGCCGTACCCGATGAAATCTGTGAATTTGTTCATTCGGTAGGCATCAATATGTTGGTTGGTTATGGTCTGACTGAATCGACGGCTACTGTTTCCTGTTTCCTTAATCAAGGTTATGAAATAGGTTCCGTAGGTACCGTGATGCCTGATGTGGAAGTGAAGATCGGTGAAGAGAATGAAATTCTCCTGCGTGGGAAGACTATCACGAAAGGCTATTATAAGAAAGCGGAAGCTACTGCTGCTGCTATTGATAAGGATGGGTGGTTCCATACCGGTGATGCCGGTTACCTGAAAGGTGATCAGCTTTATCTGACTGAACGTATCAAGGACTTGTTCAAGACTTCCAATGGTAAATATGTCAGCCCGCAAGCTTTGGAGACGAAACTGGCTATTGATCGTTACATTGATCAGATTGCCATTATTGCCGACCAGCGTAAATTTGTGTCTGCCCTTATTGTTCCGGTCTATGGCTTCGTGAAAGATTATGCCAAGGAAAAAGGGATTGAATATAAGGATATGGAAGAACTGCTGCAGCATCCTAAGGTGATCGGTTTGTTCCGTGCTCGCATAGATACCTTGCAACAGCAGTTTGCACACTATGAGCAAGTGAAGCGTTTTACTCTTTTACCCGAACCTTTCAGCATGGAACGTGGTGAACTGACTAATACCTTGAAGCTGAAGCGTCCTGTAGTTGCAAAGAACTACAAGGAGTTGATAGATAAGATGTACGAAGAGTAAAAAATACACTTCAACAACTAATATTTCCCCATAAAAGAAGTTTCTGTTTTGTACTTTTGCAAAGTTCTATTAATTGAACCTTAAAGTATGAAACAGAAACTTTTTTATCTATTACCTATTTTAGTCTTGACCGGTTGTGGACAAGTATCTTACAAAAACACCTCATTGTCTCCTGAAGAACGTGCAGACCTGTTGGTGAAGGAACTGACACTGGAAGAAAAGGTACAACTCATGATGGATGGTTCCCGTCCCGTGGAACGATTGGGTATAAAACCGTATAATTGGTGGAATGAGGCACTGCATGGGGTTGCTCGTGCAGGGTTAGCTACTGTTTTTCCTCAGCCTATAGGTATGGCCGCATCATTTAGTCCCGAAACGGTATATGATGTATTCACTGCCGTGTCTGATGAGGTGCGTGCCAAGAATACTTATTATTCTTCTAAAGACAGCCGTGAGCGTTATCAGGGATTAACCATGTGGACGCCTACGGTCAATATTTATCGTGACCCGCGTTGGGGGAGAGGTATCGAAACCTATGGCGAAGACCCTTATCTTACAAGCCGGATGGGAGTAATGGTAGTAAAAGGGTTACAGGGCTCTGCAGACGGAAACTATGATAAGTTGCATGCTTGTGCCAAGCACTTTGCCGTACACTCCGGTCCCGAATGGAACCGCCATTCTTTTAATGCAGAGAATATCAAACCTCGCGATTTGTATGAAACATATTTGCCGCCTTTCGAAGCCTTAGTGAAAGAGGGAGAAGTAAAAGAAGTGATGTGCGCTTACAACCGTTTTGAAGGTGAACCTTGTTGTGGCAGCAACCGCTTGTTAATGCAAATCTTACGCGATGAATGGGGGTTTGATGGTATAGTTGTATCCGATTGTGGTGCCATTGCAGATTTTTATAATGACCGTGGACACCACACGCATCCGGACGCTGAGTCTGCTTCTGCCGCTGCTGTAGTGAGTGGTGCTGATTTGGAATGTGGTTCCAGCTATAAAGCTTTGGTGGAAAGTGTAAAAAAAGGGTTGATCTCTGAGGAAAAAGTAAATACTTCCGTGAAACGTTTGCTGAAAGCCCGTTTCGAGCTGGGAGAAATGGATAATTTGGAAAAAGTATCCTGGGCAAAAATACCTTTCTCTGTAGTCGCTTCTGCTGCCCATGATTCATTGGCATTGAAAATAGCCCGTAAATCCATGACGTTACTGATGAATAAGGATAACTTCTTGCCGTTGAAGCGTGGAGGACTGATAGTAGCTGTTATGGGACCCAATGCCAATGATTCTGTCATGCAATGGGGAAATTACAATGGAATGCCGCCGCATACCGTAACTATTCTGGATGGAGTACGGAATTTGCTCGGCGCTGATGATAAACTGATTTATGAACAAGGTTGCCCGTGGGTAGAAAGAACCTTGATTCATAGTGCATTCAGCCAATGCAAGTCGGCGGATGGTCCTGGTTTCACTGCCCGTTACTGGAATAATCTGACGCGTGAAGGGAGCCCTGTGACTACTACTCAGGTCACCACTCCTTTCCGTTTCTGCACTTCGGGTGCCACGGTTTTCGCTCCAGGAGTAAATCTGACGGACTTTTCTGCTACTTATAATAGTGTATTTACTCCTGTACAATCCGGAGAAATCGTACTTGAAGTATACTGTTACGGAAACGGGCGTCTTCGTGTAAATGGAGAAGAAGTGAAAGGTTTCTCTAATAAGCATGGTGCCCGTAAAACAACCCATGCCATGAAAGTTCAGGCCGGTCAATCCTATGATATAGAACTCGATTTTGAATATCTTAGAAGTGATGCTCAGCTAAACTTCGATCTTGGTTTCAAGAGAGAAGTCGATATTCAGAAATCCGTTGAGCAAGTGAAGGAGGCAGATATCGTTATTTTTGCGAGTGGCATATCTCCCAGTCTTGAAGGAGAAGAAATGGGAGTCAACCTGCCTGGCGTTAAGAAAGGTGACCGTACGGATATTGAACTTCCGGCAGTTCAGTGTGAACTGATTGATGCTTTGCACCGTGCCGGCAAAAAGATTGTTCTGGTTAACTGCTCCGGATCTCCTATCGGATTGGAACCTGAAACTAAGAAATGTGAAGCCATTCTGCAGGCTTGGTATCCGGGACAACAAGGTGGAACAGCAGTTGTCGAAGTGCTGTTTGGTGATTATAATCCGGCAGGTAGATTACCGGTAACATTTTATCGAAATGTATCTCAGCTTCCTGATTTCGAAGATTATAATATGGTCGGGAGAACTTACAGATACATGCAGGATACCCCGCTGTTCCCATTCGGATATGGGTTGAGTTACACTACTTACAGTTATGGTAAAGTTGTTCTTGATAAGAGCGAGGTTACTGCCGGACAAACTTTGAAGTTAACTGTTCCGGTCACAAATACGGGAAAACGTGGCGGTGAAGAAGTCGTTCAGGTTTATCTCAAAAAGCAAGGTGATGCGGAAGGTCCTGTAAAAACACTACGTGCTTTCAAGCGTATATTTATCCCAGCCGGACAGACTGTTAACATAGAGTTCGATTTGAAAGATAAGGAATTGGAATGGTGGGATGAACAAACCAATACGGTGAGAGTCTGTTCAGGAACTTATGATATTATGGTAGGTGGCAGTTCGGAGGATGAATCTTTGCAACGAACTTTAGTTACCATAAAATAGTAATAAAGAGTACTTCTTGAATATCAAATTACGCGGGGCACATAAAGCCCCGCGTAATTTGTATATCATCTGTTGGAAGTTATTTTCTCATGATCTGTGTGGAGTCGCAATGAATGATATTCACATTCTCCACATCCTTCTCTATATTTACTACCGGCTGATTGGCAATCGGCTTCTTTGAACGTACATCATTCAGGAATATGCCATTGCATTGTCTGAAGTCGAATGATGGTCCCTCGTCCACTGTAAAGCTGACATTGTTAAATCGTATATCTGTTGCTGTTTCCGCTTTAAATCCTTGTTCAGCTACTATATTCATATTGGAAAAAGAGAGTTCTGATACAGGCATCTCTTCAATTCCTTTTATATATCCTATTCGTTTTATATCATTTCCTGTGACATTACTCAAATGAATATTGCGGAAGATAGGTGTACGTTCACTTACAGGTTCCACTTTCGATAAACGGTCATAAAATAAGTCGAAGATAAAGGCATCTCCCTGGATATTCTTCATTACAATATTATCTACCCGGATATCTTCTACTACACCACCGCGACCACGGGATGCTTTTAACCGGATACCGGCATTAGTCCCGTCGAATACACAATTGGATATTGCCACTCTTTTTACTCCACCTGACATTTCACTACCGATGACTACTCCACCATGCCCGGAAAGCATAATGCAGTTGGTGATTGTAATGTTCTCACAGGCTTTTCCATATTTACGTCCATCAGCATCACATCCGGATTTGATGGTGATACAATCGTCCCCAACGCTGATAAAGCAATCGGAGATGCGTACATTCCGGCAGGAACTCGGATTGATGCCATCCGTATTGGGGCCTTTGGGATCGCTTGACGGATTATTGATAGTAACCCCGTGTATCGTAACGTTATCACAAAATGCCGGATTGATAGTCCAGAAAGGAGAGTTTATGATCTTTACATTCTCGATAAGGATGTTGGTACATTCGTAGAACTGGATAAAAGGCGGGCGGAACATACGGCGTTCCAATGAGGGTTTGTAATAGTCGGATATTTCCAGATCTTTATTAGCGTCCACCCACATCTGCTGCAGTTTATCCAAGGCAGGGAGTTTGCCGCCGTTTTCTTTTATCACTTTCCGGGTATCAAATTCCCACAGCCACCATTTTAATCCGTTTCCATCCAGTGTATCACGTCCGGAAATGGTTACGTTATCTGCTGAGTGTGCATAAATCAGTGGTGATAAACTTTTCATCACAGTACCTTCCCAACGTAAGGTGACGAAGGGCAGATAATCTTCAAACTTGTCGGAGAAACGCAAAATGGCACCCGATTCCAAGTACAACGTTATGTTACTTTTCATGTGAATGGTAGCAGTCAGGTAAGTTCCGGCAGGAAAATAAATAGTTCCGCCACCTTCCGAAGCTGCTTTTTCAATGGTTCGGTTGATTAGTTCCGTACAGGACTTGATACCTTTGGCATCTGCTCCCAACTGTTTCATGTCGAATGTGCGGGACATGGCTACCACAGCCACCATTATTCCCACAATAAAAATAGATAAACGTTTCATGGTTTGTCTTATGTTTTTTGATAGTGATAAAATTAAAATACGTGGACAAAAGTACGGAATCATACAACGGTGAAGGGGGATTTTTTGTGTAATAAGGAGTATTTATAGATTGAAGTCAAGGAAAATTGCTAACAAAAAAAGGGCTGTACATTATGTACAACCCTTTTGGCTTTTATTTGTCGGAAATTTTAGTATCCGAAGATATCTTCCTGTTTCAGTTCAATCACCGGACCTACCTTCTTCAGACTTTCCATATCCAATTCTTTCTTATCACCAAGAATACAATAAGTATATGTACGTCCCTTGATCCACTTGTTCTGGTAGTCAATAACATCCTGCAACGTCATATTCTGTACATCATTGTATAATTTGATGCGGCTATCCACATTCTGTCCCAGGTATTGAGCGCTGATGTAATCCCAGATGACATCCATCTTGATAGTACGGTCAGTACGCATGCGGGCAATCATACCATCTTTAGCAAGTTTGAAAGCAGCTTCTGATTCAGGCATGTTGTTGATGATATCATTGAATGTATTGATTGCATCTATCATCTTATCATTCTGCGTAGCAATCTGCGTACGGAGAGTGTAAGGATCGGTCATGTAACTCGGTTTCAGCATACCTGCCCATGCCGAGTAAGCGAGACCGCGGCTTTCGCGCATTTCCTGGAATACGATAGAGTTCATACCGCCACCAAAGTATTCGTTATACAATTGACGACCTGACTCTGCAGCAGGATCAAATTTCTCTCCCTTATTGGAGACTTGTGACATATAAATTTGCTTAGCTTCATACGGAGCAATGAAAATCTTCGTTTCCGGTGTGAGCAACGGTTCGAAGTTATTTCCTTCCGGAATTTCGTTCAATGTTTCCGGAGCCTGATGTTCTTTATTGATGATGGCAAGTAATTCATCCTGATTATTGGGACCATAATAAAGAATACGGTGTTTGAAGCTGTTCAACTGCTTGATACGGTCTACAAGTTGTTGTGGATCCATAGAAGTCAGTTCAGCTTCGGTCAATATGTTGGTTGACGGAGACTTCGGACCATAAGTGGCATAAGTCACCAGGCGTGAGAAGTTTTGCATCTGATTCAGCTTGGCATCCTTGCGTGATTTCAGGATATCATTAGCCATATTGGTGTAAGCTTCCGGATTAACTTTGGCATTTGCCATCAGTTTTTCGAAGAGAGCCATCGCAGCAGGCATGTTCTCGCTGAGGCCGGAGAGCACTACATAAGTACGTTTTGCACCCGGAGATACGAAGAATGAACAAGCAAGGCGGTAGAATTCGCTCTTCACTTCTTCCGGAGTCATGTCGGCAGTACCGAGATATTCCAGATATTGAGCAGCAGTACCCAATGCCTTGTCATTGTTGTTACCCATATCGAAAAGGTAAATCAACTGGAAGATGTCATTCGTTGTATTTTGTTTGTAGAGTACAGGAATATCCGATTTAGCCTTCAACTGGGTGAGGTCTTTGGAATAATCCAGGAATACCGGCTCAATAGGAGTCACTACGCTTGCCTGAATTTCCTTCAGGAAGGTGCTGACTGTATCGCGGTTCATTACGATAGGAGTGATTTCAGGTTTCGACATCTTCTTTTCATTCGGGTCTTTACCTTGCTTCTTGTAGATAACGGCATAGTTATCATCTTTCAGATATTTGTTGGCAAAGGCTACGATGTCATCTTTTGTCAGTTTAGACATGCGGTCGAGAGCGGTCACTTCATCTGCCCAATCGCTACCGTTTACGAATGATTCAACGAACATATCTGCACGTGCGTCATTGTTTTCCAACTGTTGCATCTGATACAGCTTAAAGTTGTTGATGTTGGCTTCCAGCATTTTTTCGTCAAAGTCACCCTCGCGGAGTTTCTTTAATTCGCCCAATAAGAGGTCTTTTACTTCGTCCAACGTCTGTCCTTGTTTGGGGCGTCCCTGCATCATGAATGCACTGTAGTCGCTCATAGTCATCGGGTAGCAATAAGCGCTCAGGGTCTTTTGCTGTTGTGCCAGATCCAGGTCTATCAAACCAGCCTGTCCGTTATAAAGTATCTGGGAAACCACTTGCAAAGTTTCTACATCTTTGTCTGCTGCTCCGGGAAAACGCCATGCTAAAGCAACGCTTTCAGCATCCGGACCCAGAATTTCACGTACAACAGGTGCTGTCATTGGAGTTTCCTTCGGTAAATCCAGTTTCGGCAGATCAGGATTCGGTTTCAAACCACCAAAATACTTATCAATAGTTGCAATCATCTGATCGGGATCGAAATCACCGGAAAGACAGATGGCCATATTGTTGGGCACATACCATTTCTTATAATATTCCTTGGTATTGGTGATAGAAGGATTCTTCAGGTCTTCTTGTGTACCAAGTACGGTCTATGTGCCGTAAGGATGGTGTGGGAAGAGAGAAGAAAGTACAGCCTCATATACCTTACGAGGGTCGCGGGTCAGTGACATGTTCTTTTCCTCATAAACCGTTTCCAGCTCAGTGTGGAAACCACGGATTACGCAGTTTTCAAAACGTTCTGCCTGGATTTTGGCCCAGTTGTCAATCTGGTTGCTGGGGATATCTTCTGTATAGCAAGTTACGTCGAAGCTGGTATAGGCATTCGTCCCGTTGGCGCCGATGGCAGCCATCAGCTTGTCGTATTCGTTAGGAATGGCATACTTGGAAGCTTCGTAAGAGATACTGTCTATTTTTGCATAAATAGCTTTACGCTCAAGACTGTCGGTAGTCTTACGATAGATTTCAAACTGTGCTTCGATCTGGTCGAGCAAAGGCTTTTCAATCTCGTAGTTTTGGGTGCCGAAGTTTGTGGTACCTTTGAACATCAGGTGCTCAAAGTAATGAGCTAACCCGGTTGTTTCTGCAGGGTCGTTCTTTCCACCTACACGTACGGCAATGTACGCCTGTATGCGCGGTGTTTCCTTGTTAACGGTCATGTAAACTTTCAGACCATTGTCCAGAGTGTAGATGCGCGCTTTCAGTGGATCGTTGGGAACTGTTTCATAACTGTACTTTGAGGTACAACTTCCTAAACTTATCGCTACCAGTAGGATAAGCATTAAACCAATTTGTCGGAATAGTTTGTTCATAAGCTGACTTATTAGATTGATAACTGCAAAAATATGCGTTTTTTTCATACCTTTGCACGCAAAAAGTAAATATTTTAACTAGAAGGTTTATTTTCATAGATTATGATTACCATAGAACAACTGAAAGACGTAAAGGAGCGCACCGAAGCACTCTATCGCTATTTGGATATAGAAGGAAAGAAAATCCAGGTAGAAGAAGAACAGTTGCGCACCCAGGCTCCCGGCTTTTGGGATGACCAGAAGACTGCCGAAGCGCAGATGAAAAAGGTGAAAGGTTTGCAACAATGGATAGCCGGTTATAATGAAATAAAGACATTATCGGAAGAGTTGCAGCTGGCTTTCGACTTCTACAAAGACGAACTTGTTACGGAGGAAGAGATAGACGAAGCTTATGCCAAGGCTTCCACTGCTATTGATGAGCTTGAATTGAAAAATATGCTTCGTGATGAAGCCGACCAGATGGACTGTGTGCTGAAAATCAACTCCGGTGCAGGTGGTACGGAAAGCCAGGACTGGGCAAGCATGTTGATGCGTATGTATCTGCGTTACGCCGAAACCAATGGTTATAAAGCTGTGATCTCCAACTTGCAGGAAGGTGATGAAGCAGGTATCAAAACTTGTACTATCGAAATTTCGGGTGATTATGCTTATGGATACCTGAAAGGAGAAAACGGTGTGCATCGTCTGGTACGTGTATCTCCTTACAATGCGCAAGGTAAGCGCATGACTTCTTTCGCTTCGGTCTTTGTCACTCCGCTGGTAGATGATACTATTGAGGTGAACATTAATGTTGCCAATATTTCTTGGGATACTTTCCGTTCCAGTGGTGCCGGTGGTCAGAATGTGAACAAGGTGGAGTCCGGTGTTCGTCTGCGCTATCAGTTCAAAGACCCGTATACGGGCGAGGAAGAAGAAATCCTGATTGAAAATACGGAAACCCGCGACCAGCCCAAGAATCGTGAAAATGCAATGCGCCAGCTGCGTTCTATCCTGTATGATAAAGAGCTTCAGCACCGCATGGCTGAACAAGCTAAGGTGGAAGCCGGTAAGAAGAAAATTGAATGGGGCTCTCAGATACGAAGCTACGTATTCGACGACCGTCGTGTAAAAGACCATCGTACTAACTTCCAGACTTCGGATGTCAATGGAGTGATGGATGGCAAGATAGACGGTTTCATTAAAGCATATCTGATGGAATTTGCAGGACAAGGAGAATAAATCAGAACTCTGTTATACAGTAAATGGGTATCACCTGATAAATGAAAGGTGATACCCATTCTTTTTTTAAGTGAGTCATACTTGATAGGTATGGAGCGGATATTAAGCTGATATGAATAAATTTTCTCTTTTATTTTGGAATCTTCCCGAATTTCATGTTACTTTGTTATCAGTTGAACTTTAATACTAAAAGCACATTATGGGAAAGAATAAGAAAAAGGTTATGCATAGCCGTAAAGAAGAAGAACAAGCTAAGAAAGTGTTGTTGATTATTGGTGTATCTGCATTGATATTGGTGCTGGTAATGCTGATAGGATACTCTTTCTTGGGGAAATAAGAAATAAATGTCACAAGAAATAGAACGGAAATTCCTCGTGACGGGGGATTATAAATCGAGAGCGTATGAACAAAGCCGCATTGTGCAAGGTTATATCAGTAGCGCAAGAGGCCGAACCGTACGGGTACGTATCCGTAGCGGAAAGGGATACCTTACGATAAAAGGTGCTTCCGATGCTTCGGGCCTCAGCCGTTATGAGTGGGAAAAAGAAATTCCACTGAATGAAGCGGAGGACCTGATGAAACTCTGTGAACCGGGAGTTATAGACAAGACCCGTTATCTGGTACGGAGCGGGCGGCATACGTTTGAGGTGGATGAGTTCTACGGTGAGAACGAAGGACTGGTAGTTGCTGAAGTAGAACTGGCTTCGGAAGACGAAGCTTTCGAGAAACCGGACTTTATAGGTCAGGAGGTGACGGGTGACATTCGTTACTACAACTCACAACTGAGGAAACATCCCTATACGGCCTGGTGATGTTTAACTGCCTGTCAACAGGAAGTTAATACCTTGTGCGCAAGAAGTTAAGTTCTTGTCAACAGGAAGTTAACTCTTTGCAAGCGGCTGCTAATCAGATATATTTAGAGCAAGGAATGGAGAAACTTTATGAATATCTGCCGAGAGAACTGGTCACTTTTGTATTGGTAACCTTATTCTCTTTATTGATAGGTCTTTCACAGCGGAAAATCAGTTTGAAGCGTGAAGGTGAAACGACCTTGTTCGGTACGGACCGTACGTTCACTTTTATAGGTATTCTGGGGTATTTGCTTTATATTCTCGATCCGGTGGAATATCGCTTGTTTATGGGTGGAGGAGCGATATTAGGTATGTTGCTCGGGCTGAATTATTACGTCAAGCAATCTCAGTTCCATGTATTCGGAGTTACTACCATTATTATTGCACTGATTACTTATTGCATTGCTCCTATTGTAGACACGCAGCCCTCCTGGTTTTATGTGATGGTGGTGGTGACAGTATTGCTTTTTACAGAATTGAAGCATACTTTTACAGAACTTGCGCAGCATATGAAGAATGACGAAATGATTACTCTTGCCAAGTTCCTTGCTATCAGTGGTATTATCTTACCCATGTTACCCAACGAAAATCTGATACCGGATATAAATCTCACTCCTTATACCGTCTGGTTGGCTACGGTGGTGGTATCCGGCATCTCTTATTTGTCTTACTTGCTGAGGCGGTATGTTTTTCATGAATCCGGTATTCTGGTATCCGGTATCATCGGTGGTTTATATAGTAGCACGGCAACCATTTCCGTGCTGGCACGTAAGAGCCGCAAGGCGCCTGCGCAGGAAGCACCGGAATATGCAGCAGCCATGTTGCTGGCTGTAAGTATGATGTTTCTCCGTTTCCTTATATTAATAGGTATATTCAGTAAGGAAATTCTTGCCGCTATCTATCCATATTTGCTTATTATGTCTTTAGTTACAGCTGGAGTAGCTTGGTATCTGCATCGGAAGCGTAAACAAGTTCCGGTAACAGATGAAGAGGCTGAAGAAGAAGATACTAGTAACCCCTTGGAATTTAAGGTTGCACTTATTTTTGCCGTTCTGTTTGTGGTATTCACTATTGTGACACATTACACTTTACTTTATACGGGTACTGGTGGATTGAATGTGCTATCGTTTATTGCCGGGCTGAGTGATATTACTCCGTTTATTTTGAATTTATTGCAAGGTTCGGGAGTTGCTGTTATGGTGGTGACGGCTTGCTGTATGCAGGCTATTGTGAGTAATATTGCCATAAATATGTGTTATGCGCTGTTTTTTGCCGGTGGGAAGAGCCCGTTACGCCGGTGGGTGCTGCGCGGGTTTGGTGGTGTGATTGCAATCAATGTCTGTTTGCTTTTTTTCTTCTATTTAGTATAGTTCTTCTTTGCTGTCAGAAATCCCTTTTCAGGAATTCCCTTAAATGAAGTTGTGTAATACCTTCCCGGTCATTCACTTTATGGAATGGATCTAATGAAATGACATATTTAGGGTAGTTATCTTTGATAAGTTGAAGATTACCGAATTCTCGTTCTATGGTATTTTCCGATGCAAGAAGATATGTGGCTTGTACATATATGGTCTGTTCATTTTTTTTAGCTACAAAATCAATTTCCATTTGTCGGAACTGTCCTACAAATACTGCAAAGCCTTGGCTTTTAAGGTGCAGATAAATAGCGTTTTCTATTAACTTCTCAATGTCCCCGATTCGGTTGGAGCCGGTTAAGTCATTTCTAAGTCCTAAATCCTCAAAATAATATTTTTCACTGGATTCCAAAAGGCGTTTGCCGTGAATATCATATCTGGGAACCTTATTGATGATAAAAGCATTGCAAAAGTAGGCCAGATAGTTTAATATAACAGTGGTAGTAACTTCTATCTGTTGTGTTTTCATGTATTTACTAATACTTGATGCCGAAATTATCTTTCCTGTGCTATCACTGATAAAAGATATTAAGTTTTCCAAGAAAGGCACATTACGGATTTGCTCTCTGGCGATGACATCTTTCAATATTATGGTGTTATAAATATTGTGGAGATAGTCTTGAGCTAAATCCTGATTCTCTAGGCCAATGCGATATAACTGTGGCAATCCTCCGTAAGTCAAATATTTCATTAAAGAGGAGTCAATGTCTTCCAATTGATGGAACTCCAGGAATTCTTTGTAGTTCAAACTCTGAATATGAAATTCAATATATCTTCCTGATAATACTGTAGACAACTCACTTGAAAGCATTTTGGCATTGCTACCTGTCACGATTATGTTACACTCATCATCTGCTTGTAGGCTTCTGAGTGTTTTTTCAAATTCAATAATCTCTTGAATCTCGTCAATAAACAGATAGTTCTCCTTTGTGTGGTTTAAATGTTCATTTACATATAGGGTTAATTCCTTATGGCTTTTAATGAAATCGAATTCTGCTTTTTCTTTATTGATATATATAATATTGTTTTGCTGCTTAGAGCCTGTTTCCTGGATAAGCTGTTGCAGAATACAACTTTTCCCAACTCTGCGTTGTCCGGTAAGTACGATTATCAAACCTTTGCCTATGGAAGGTCTGATTTTATCTGTATATTGAGGGCGATTGATTAGTTTCATAAATTGAATGTTTGAACAAAGATAATGTTTTTATCTTTTATAGAAGACAAAAGTGCTTCAAAATATTTTTTTATCTTTTATGAAAGATAAATTAGGGGCGTTGGTTGCTGGGTACAAGGTAAATTAGGAAATAGGGAAGGTTAGCATTAAACAGATAAAAGCACGAGTTATTCCTTCCCCTTTGTGCTTTTTAACTCCGAAATTCTCGTAGATAGAGAAAAAGGGCCTATTTTTGCCGCATTCATGTGACAAAATGACTACATTATACGTCTAATACAAAACAGTCAACTAATATTCATCAAACAAACTAAAACAGAAATGAAAATTAAATGCTCTTTGCTGCTCATTATGTTGGTGGTATCTTCATTGGTAGCGGCACAGAATGCGGCGCCTACGTTCCAGATAAAGGGAGTCTTGCTTGACTCGCTGACACAGGAAGGGGAACCTTACGCCACAATCAAAATCGTAAAAAAGAAGCTCCTGCGAATGCTTTGAAAATGCTGGTTACGGACATGAAAGGTAAGTTTCAGGAGAAAGTGCCTGGAACAGGTAATTTTGTGATGACGATTTCTTCCATTGGTAGAAATACGATTGTGAAAGATTTCACAGTGAAAGCCGGAGAGAAACTTGTTGATTTCGGAACATTGTATGTTACGGACGCTGCCAATGAATTGGGACAGGTGGAAGTTGTTGCCCAAAAGCCTTTGGTGAAGGTGGATGTGGACAAGATAGAATATAACATCGAAGATGACCCTGACTCAAAAACCAATTCTGTGATAGAGATGCTGCGGAAAGTGCCTCTGGTGACGGTAGACGGTGAAGATAATATTCAGGTAAACGGTAGCAGTAGCTTCAAGATACACGTCAACGACAAGCCCAATAATATGATGAGCAATAATCCCAAGGAAGTGTTGAAGAGTATGCCTGCCAATACTATTAAATACATTGAGGTTATCACTTCACCGGGAGCAAAGTACGATGCAGAAGGAGTGGGTGGTATCCTCAACATTGTAACCGTTGGCAGCGGATTCGAAGGATATACTGCTACTTTCAGCGGCCGGGCCAGTAACATGGGAGTAGGAGGCGGTGCTTACGCTACGATCAAACAAGGTAAGCTTACGTTGACAGGCAACTATAATTACAGCTACAATAACCAGCCTACCAGTTATTCGGACAGTTACCGGGAAGATTACAATTCTACCGACCAAAAGTATTTGGAGTCTACCAACGAGTCGGATTATAGCGGACAATTCCAACACGGCAACGTGGAAGCCAGTTATGAGATAGATACCCTGAGGCTCATTACCATGTCTGTGGGTATGTATGGCGGTGGAAATGACAATGATTCAAAGGGGAACACCGATATGTGGAATGAAGCACGTGATGCAAAGGCATATAGCTATCGTACCTTAACGGAAGGTGATGGTTCGTGGTATTCTATCCGCGGTAACATCGATTACCAGCGCACTTCAAAAAAGAATAAGAACCGTATGCTCACCCTGTCATACAAAATCAACACCCAGCCGCAGGAGAGTGACAATTATAACCGCTATCTGGATCGTTATCAGGTGCCTGAAGCTTTCCAACTTTACAACTCGCACACCTTTGGCAAGACCAATACTACAGAGCATACTTTCCAGGTGGATTATACGACACCCATCGGTAAGTTACATACCATAGAGACGGGTGTGAAGTATATCATCCGTAATAACACAAGTGAAAACAACTTTGAGGAAGACAAGAGTAGTGACGGTAATGGTAACTATGTGTATAACGAGGACCGTAGCAGTAACTACAAACACCTGAACGACATCCTTGCAGCCTATTTGGGCTATACGCTGCGTTACAAAGATTTCACCTTTAAACCCGGTGTACGCTTTGAACACACGGCACAGGATGTGCGTTACATCGTCGGTGCGGGTGAAGATTTCAAGGTAGACTATAATGATGTAGTGCCTTCCGTATCTATGGGCATTAAACTTGGACCGACGCAGACATTGCGTGGAGGATATGACATGCGAATCTATCGTCCTGGTATTTGGTATTTGAATCCTTACTTTGACGATCGTAACCCGATGTTTATCAGCCAGGGTAATTCAGAATTAAAAAGTGAGAAAAGTCATGCATTCAATTTAAGTTATAGCAGCTTTACAGCCAAATTTAATGTAAATGTATCGCTGCGTCATTCGTTCAATAACAATGGAATTGAGAACGTAAGTCGTCTGATTGGTGAAGGTGGTGAATATTTTGGACCAGACCAGGAGCATTTTGCTCCTGAAGGTGCTCTTTACAGTACATATGAGAATATTGGTAAGAGCCGTAATACTAATATGAGCTTATATCTTAACTGGAATGCATCACCCAAAACACGTATTTATATCAATGGGCGTGGTGGTTATTCCGATCTCAAAAGTCCGTCGCGGAACTTACACAACTACGGTTGGCAAGGTTCTATGTATGGTGGTATCCAGCATACTTTCCCGTGGAAGTTGCGTGCTAGTTTGAATGCAGGTGGAAGCACACCTTACATCTCTCTGCAAGGAAAGGGTAGCGGCTATTCTTATTATAGCTTGAGCGTGAACCGTTCGTTCCTCAAGGATCGATTGACGGTGAGCGTCTATGGCTCGAACCTGTTCTCCAAGTATATGAACTTCAATAATACAACTTTTGGAGACAATTTCTATTCTACCAGCAAGAGCCGTTATCCCAACCGCTCGTTTGGTATGAGCATCAGCTATCGTATTGGTGAATTGAAGGCCAGTGTGAAGAAAGCTGCCCGTTCTATCAGTAACGATGATGTGAAAGGTGGCGGTGGTACTCAAGGCGGTGGCGGTGGAGAATAATCTATAGCTAAGAAACAAAAGGAGAGGAAGCTTTTGTGATAGGCTTCCTCTTTTTTTATGGGTTATAACTGATTCTAACTCTTTTATATCTCTGTGTTACAATAATAAAATGTTATTTTGTTTGAATTGCAAGAAAATGTATATATTTGCATTTATAATGCAAACGCAACTTTGATACTTAACACTCGCATTTTTTTTGAAACTCATATATTGTTAAACTTAAATTGAGGTGTTATGAAAGTAAAACTACTATTTCTCGCGCTTTTTGCGATAGCATTGGGTGCATGTACTAAAGAAGATGAGAACTTTTCTTTTGAAGAGGAGGTAAGGGTGTTGAAAGAACGGGATCCTAATTCTCCTTTCATTCTGTTTCAGAGACAATACACTCCTTTAGGTCCAACAACAAGAGCCACAAAGTTGACTTTTAGCGATTATTTGGGACGTTCATTCAGGGCAGTGGCCTATCCTTATGCTGATGCTGAGAACTTAGGCCATGCGGTGATTGATATTAAGAGGCTTGAAGCGGATCATGATGATTACTGTACGGTGAATAGGATAGGGCATAGCGTCATGAATTCATTCTCTTTCGCTTCCTTTGACAGATATCTGGAAAAGTCACAAGTTTCCAAGAAAGTGAATAGTGGATTTTCTATAAATCTTGGTTTATTTAGTATTGGACATAAAAGAAAGATGACTGAGATTTTTAGTTCAACAGTAACCAATAATACGCAAGGTGTATTTGGAGAACTGAATGTTGCGATAGATCAAAACGTCTATGAAATGCAGTACAGCACTAATATCAGAGCAATAATAATGGAGAATTATCTGACTACGACTTTTAAGGATGAATTGTATAATACACCGATGAGTGAGTTCTATAATAATTATGGTGGTTTTGTTTTAAAAAAGTTCATAACCGGTGGGCGAGCTACCGCTTTTTATGCAGGTCCTTATAAGCAGAAGGCGACTACTGCTGTAAAGGAAAAAGCATTGGATAATGAAATTAGTGGGAGTTTCAGCTTTAAAAACGTGGGGGCTTCAGCAGACTTAAGTTTTGGTAAGAATTCTTCGGGTTCAGGATCAAGTACAGAAAATGGAGTGACAGAGTTGTCTATGGCTATAGAAACTGTTGGAGGTTCACCGGCATATCCTATATTTACTATTCCGCAGAAGTTGGAAGATGTAAATCTTGACTTATCTCAATGGATGGCTTCTCTGACGGATACAACGACTCATAGTATTGTAGATATAGCTGATGAAGGGCTAGTACCTATTTCTGAATTTATTTTGGAGAAGAATATGAAGGATAGAATAGGACTGTATATGAAAGGAGGTAATGGGCTAAAGCCTTATTATGAAGAGCCACAAATCATACTTCAATGTGGTAAGGGTAGTTTCTGGGAACCGACGGTAAGATGCTATGCATATTTGTATACTAGAAATCATGAGTTTATTACGTTATCCCATGAGATTGTTCCTGATGTGGATGTATGGATTAATACTAAATCGCAACAGCTTAGTCGGTTTTATCGTTTGAAAATAGTATCTAATAAAAATTCTTCAGACATGGTTGAGCGATATATGAAGGTGTTTGATTATGATGCCCCGCTCATGGAACGTAGTGTTTGCTATAGGGATACAAATGGGATACTCTACATCTTAGATCGAGAAAAGAAAGTTGGTTATTCTGTGCATAGCGATTACCTTTTGGATACTTATGCTATCAGGAATGCAGTTTACACTCTTCCATCTATCGATATTTCTTTAGATGAACTGAGCCAATACACTCTCATTGCTCTTTGATGAAAATATTGATGTATTATTTATTGAAGACAACTGGCTATGTATTGGCTGGTTGTCTTCTTATAAAGGTCTTTGTATTCTATACAAATAGAAGAAATATCTAAAAATAATTTCTATAGAATATTGGTACTTTTGTAGAGATACTAAATGGTTTTTGAAAGAAAAATAAGCTTACCAAGTTCAAGAAGAACTTGGCGCTTTTTGCTTTCTTTTTTATATTAAATGTATATATATGTGCATATATACAAAGAGAGTAAGCCGCCTCATCGCTTGTAACTGCTAAATGAACTTTTTAAGTTTCATTTAGCTTACGGTTACAAAGATATGCGTTTTTTTGTAAAAACAATACATTTATGCCCTTTTTAACGTGATAAAAATAAACTTTGGAAGAACGCAATCAAACAAGTGAGTTTAGTACTATTAATGCTCTCAAATAGAGAGTATAACTTGCAATGTAGACAATACTTATAATAAAGTGACTTCATTATATAATTCATTTATTTCCATATCTGGTTTTCTACCTATTTATTCTTAGGTTTGAGTCTATTCTTATTCAAGAGCATACAAATCGCTATTATTGAATGAGATAATCTTTTATATGTTATATTGGCACACTTTCTTTCTACCCCTTTTATTACTTATCAAAATATCGCCTCTGCAGAGTATATTGGCAAGATAAAAAGCGTTTTAAAAACGTTCTTCTTGAACTAGCTATTTCTAAGACTGAGATACTGTTTTTATTTACAAAATAAATGTAAGTAAGAAGTTGTATAAAATGTTTTGATGTGACTAATTGGAAGGATATGTTTAATAGCTTATTCACATTATAAAATAACGAATATGCCAAATGCAAAAAAACGCTTTCATTGGTGAATTATTGCATTGTATTTCTTGTATGCTGCTTTTGCAATAATTCAAAGTTGGAGGGTACTATCAGAGTATCAACTCTCTATAATGATGCCGCTTTTAATGATAATTTTATGCTATCGCCTGTTCCTCCCTTTTGAAGATGTTCGAAAGGAGAAAGAATATCATTTTCACTCTTCTATTTGAAAGATACAATTGCTGGTTGTAAATTCTGAAATGTAGAAATTATGAGGCTGCTGGTATCTGTTATGTCTCAACTATGGACTGTATATTTATGATTCCCGGGACAATTTATGGAAAGAAAAATTGATTACGTATAGAGGTCTTGTATTGGCGAATTGGAAAATATAATGGGTTGCTGATTCGTGTATTTATTAATTTAATTTGTTTGATTTATGAGAAAATTGTATCGATGTCTATTCCTGCTAAGTACGCTTGTCTTGGCTGGGGGAATGTGGAGTTGTTCTGACGACGATGACGAAACTGAAAGTGTTGTTATAACACAAACAAGTACGGATGAAACGAGCGAAGTGTATGCAACTTCTGCTACGTTTAAACTGGCTACTCAAGGGGTGGAGTCTTTTGCCTATCAGGTAGTGGAAGGTGCTGATGCTACTGCTCCCGCAGGAGAAGTGATTTATGCTGAAGCACAGGGAAATAATATGGTTATTTCTGCGGAAGATGGTGATAATGAGGTTACGGTATATGGCTTGGAGGGGAATAAAACTTATACTGTATTTTTTGCATTGAAAAAGGGTGCGGAGTATATTGTAAAGTCGCAGACGATTACTACGCCTGCTTATACACGCCTTATAACAGTTATAGACACAAAACCTTATAGTATAAAAATACATATTGAGATGCCGGAAAATACTTACTATAAGTTATCTTTTGGAGCTCGTGATATGTATCAGGCACAAAAAGATCAATTTGGAATGACTGATGGTGACTATGTGTCATATGGACAATTGTATAAAGGTGCTAAGACTATAAACTTGGTTGATGGTGAATATTTGGAGGAAAATCCGGTACCGGATGAAGATTTTCCTATTCAGGTGTTACCTGGCTATCCTTATGTGATATTGGTTGCAGAATGTGATGCAGATGGCAATGTATTGTGTGAATATGATTATGGGGATGGCGGAGATGATTGGGGACCGATGAAAACTACCCGGTCGGCTACTGCTCCGATGACAGATGGCTATACGGAAGAGTGCTCTGACGCGGCAGTTACGTTTAATGGTAAGTATGCAAAGCAATATGTCTACGGTGGTTCAACATTGGTTGAAAGTAAGATTACCGTTGAAAAAACAAAAATAACGGAACGTTCGGCTACTTTCACGATTACTCCGGATGAAAACGTTGTCACCTATGTTGTAGATGCAATGACAAAGGAAGATTATGATTATTATGTTACGATATGTGGTGAAAGAGGTATACCTACTTTTGAACTTACTAATAATGAAATGTATACAGGCTCTCAGGTTATGTCTACCAATCCAGCTTATCTTCCTTTTGAAAAGGGGAAAACATATAAGCTGATTGTTGTAGGCACATACAGTGAAGATTATAGTGTACAAAGTATTCAGATTATAGATTTCACCCCGTTTGAATCTACGAAGCCGGAAGCGAAACTGGAGATTACTTCTAAAGAAGACCCAGATAAGAATCCCTGGATGGTATGGTTTAACATCAAAGCTCCAGATAAAAATTGTTCGTATATCAGATATCTGATGAATTATATGAAAGAGTGGACTCCTATGTTGAATTCGGGTACCACTAAAGAGCAACTGATGCAATCATATGGTAATTATGTTACAGAGGCCGAAATCATGAATGCAATTAATAGTAATGATGGTTATGACATCGGCTTCACTTCCTGGGAGCATACAGAGTCAATGCTTATGGTGGCTTCCTTTAATGAAGATGAAAAAATGGCGGTGTATGAAGGGAAGTCTACTTCTTTGCCTGAACCGGATAAAGAACGTGTGGATTCTCCACTTTTCGATGATTTGAAAGGGGATTGGACTGCGACATGTCAAGCCCAATGGCAAGATTATACCGGAACGTATGACCAAAAAGTCTCATTTAAGGTCACTCTTGCTGGCGGACCCGAACAGGGACCTTCTTCTGTGAGTGCAATGGACTCGAAAGATTATGATGCACTTTTCAGTTATTTCAAGGAAAGTGCCATAAAGAATGGTCAGGATGAAGCTACTGCTGAAGCTTATGCGAAAACCAAAGTGGCAGAACTCTTTGATGAGTATAAATCGGAAGCTACACGCTATGCTGGGAAATACAGAGGACAGAACCGTTTGGTTGGTTTGAGATTTGATGCTGCACATGAATATATGAGTGCTTGGGATTTATTCTGTAATCTCGATTATTCGGCTTATGATACTGAAGAGCTATTCTACGATTATGGTTCAAAGTTATTCCTGGAAATCAGTAAGGATGAGAACGGCAAAGATAAACTTGAGCTGACAGCTGACCAGAGTTGTGTTGCTCCTGTTTCTGCATGGAAAAATTACGAAGTATTGTTCGTGGGATATAACTCTGCTGTTTATGATAATGCTCCTTTAGGACATTTCCCAGTAACGGTTTCTTCTGATAAGAATACGATCACAATCGGAGGTGTTGAAGCTGACGATGTGATGTGCTATCCTTCTCCGGTTTACTATTCATTTGTTAATCAACCTGTTTTCATTTCAAAGATTACGTCACCAATCACTCTTACAAGAGGTTGGACAGAACCGGAGAAGAAGATCGCTCCTGCTGCGAAAGCGCTTGAGCAAACGACTGTTGGAGCTGAAAAGATTGCATCCCATAAAGGAAATCGCTTTATGCGTACTAGTTTGCCTTGGACAAAGGATGGATTGTTGCCGCTGATGCCGGAGACTACTATAAAGTCCGTTTCTCTGAAAGAGAATATTCAGAAGAAAGCGGCTGAATTACATGCTAAGATGCCTAGAAATAATCGTAGGTAACTAAAAAACTATTTAAAGGATACACCGGAATAATTCCGGTGTACCTTTTCTGTTATTAATTAAGAAATACTTGATATGATGAAGAAAATCAGTTTCTTAATGGGGGTATTCTTTGTTTTTTCTACCCTTGTGACTTATGCTCAGGTATTGCCTGATGTAAAAGTCGAAAACACTCGAGGTGAAATAATTTCTACTAAAACATTGGTTGACGGAAAACCTTTCATCCTTTCTTTTTGGGGAGTGACTTGCAAGCCTTGTATCACTGAACTTAACACTCTGAATGAACTATTGGAAGAATGGCGTGAAGAAGTGGAATTTAATATTGTTGCCGTATCTATTGATGATAGCCGTTTTACGGCTCGTGCCCGGTCTATGGCCAAAGGGTTTGGGTGGGATTTTATCTGTTTGTTCGATAAGAACCAGAATCTGAAGCGGGCTATGAACGTATCTCTTACTCCACAGACTTATATTGTGGATGGGAATGGTAAAATTGTATATTCACATTCAGGCTATACTCCCGGTAGTGAACTGGAATTACTGGAAAAGCTTAAAGAACTACAAGAAAAATGAGAAAACTATATGCAATGTGGATGTTGGCCTGTTTTTCTGTGGCACAGCTCAATGCCCAGGAATCTAATAAAGGCCAGTTGACCGGAAGCCTGGAGAGCAACAGTATCTATTATGTGGAAGATACAGGTCTGGATGCTGGCTCTTCTGTAAACCCTGATGATCATTTTGGTTCAAACAACTATTTGAAACTGGACTATAGCTATGGTAAATTCTCTGCCGGTATTCAGTTGGAAGGATTTTTACCTGCTTTGCAAGGGTATGATTATGCTGTTTACGGTAATGGCAAGCGTACGCTTTTAGGGGCTAAATATGTGGGCTGGCAAGATGAGAATTTTGGTTTTCGTGTTGGTGATATTTACGATCAATATGGTAGTGGACTTGTGTTTCGCAGTTACGAAGATCGAGCTTTAGGCTTTAATAATTCTATTGAAGGTGTACAAGGGCGTTATGAGTATAAAGAGTATGTCCGTTTGAGTGGACTGTATGGACGCCCCCGCCTTTATCTGGATTATGCAGATAGTTACGTCCGTGGATTTGATGCCAGTGTTTCACTTTCTTCACTTCTGGGTTTACAGAATATGAATCTGAATGTAGAAGGTAGTTATGTGAATCGTTATGAAGATTTGAAGGAGAATGCCGATTTAATCGATATTCTTACCACCTCCAATCTTGATATGTTTTCCGGTCGCATTAATTGGGACTGGAACGATTGGACTATGCGTGCTGAATATGTGAGTAAAGGGAAAGACCTGCCTACTTCTGTCAGTGCAAATATGGTGGATGGGAATGCAATCCTGGCGGAACTGGGGTATAGTCATAACCGTTTTAGTGTATTGGGCACATTCCGCCGATTGGAACACATGAATACGATGCTTACGTTGATAGGTGAAGGTGCCGGTAATGTATTGAATTACCTGCCTGCCCTGACCCGTCAATACACCTATATGCTGGCAAACCTTAATCCTTATCAGGTGAATGCCGAAGGTGAAACCGGGGGCAGATTGATGCCTATTACTCTATCTGTGGTGACAAGCAGCGCAACGATTACTGGAATTTCCATGCTAATTTTTCCACATTCTATTCGGATAAGGATTTGACCGGGGAAAGTCGTCTTTTGTGGCGTGATATCAATGCGGATGTAGAACACCAGTGGAATAAACGTTGGAAAACAGGCTTTCTGGTATCCGTGCAGGAATGGAGTCCCAGCCATGGTATGCAGGATGTAACCTACGCTTCAAATATCTTTGTACTGGACAATACGTATAAGTTCAATAAGAAGACGGCCTTGCGTGCAGAGGTGCAATATCTCTACTCTACAGATTATGAGAGGGACTGGGTGGCTGCTTTAGTGGAATTGAGTCTGGCTCCCCGCTGGAGCTTCGCGGTAAGTGATATGTGGAATCATGGCACTACGGATAAGCATTATTATAATGCTTCTGTCAGCTATACGCAACACGGCACTCGCTTGCAACTGAGTTATGGGCGTAACCGTGCCGGATTTGTTTGTTCAGGTGGAGTATGTCGTTACCAACCTGCCTATACCGGTGTTAACCTGACGTTAACAACTAGTTTCTGATAACAACATGTGATATTAAAAGAATTATAGAAGAAATGATACATTTAAGTAAATACTTGTATTTGACAGCTATCATTGTAATAGTTGTTTTTTCCGCTTGTAGTGGAAATTCCAATGACGAACTGGAGAACGGTGGAGGTAACGAAACCGGTACTTTGATACTGCGTACTTCGGCCACTGTAATTGAAGCAAACGGACAGGATGCGGCCGTCTTTACTGTAATGAAGGGTAACTCCGATGTAACGGACAAAGCTGTTATTTATAAGGCTTCGGCTGTTTATGGCAATACTTCCTTTTCTTCCGCTACGGAAGGAAGTTTTCAATTTTTTGCCAGCTATAAAGGCGAGATTTCTGATAAAATCACAGTGCAAGCTGTAAGTGGCATACCTTCTTTGCCATCTGATCCAAGTGTGAGCACTTTTGAAGGATTTAAACAGCGCGTATTGGCTGTGCAGGGTACCAGTACAGGATGTGCTTATTGCCCTTATATGATTTCCGGCATCAATATCTTCTCCGAGACAGAACGGGCAGCCAGCACTGTGTTTGTTGCAGTACATACTAATATCAATGAAACAGATCCGATGACTAATGAGGCTTCTTTGGCCATTATCAGTGCTGCGGGAATGAACAGCTTCCCGGCTATGGTGATAAACATGGATAAGAATATGTCTATTGGTTCCAATTACCCCCAGCAGATATCTAATACTATTTCTACAAATGTGAGGCTGGCTTTGGAAGATCCTGCCACTTGTGGAGTTTCAGCAGCCGTAAGCGGCACAGAAGCTTCCGGTAAAGTGAAAGTGCAGGCTAAAATAAAAATAGGGGCAAATGCCGATTACCGTATTGCTGCCTGGCTGCTGGAAGATGGTATTCAACATGCACAAGCTAATTCTACTGATGTTACTTTGGATTCTCCGATGATCCATAATAAAGCTTTGCGTGATGCTAATTCTACTTCTCCTGCAGCCGGTGTTTTACTGGGTGGACGCACCGGATGGACGAAGGGTGAAAAAGCGGATTTCTTCTGTGAGTTTAATATTGCACAGGCAGGCATCAATAATTTGAGTAAATGCCATGTTGTGATTGTTGTTTCCAAACCGAATTCAGCGAACCGTTTTATTGTTGACAATGTTATTGATTGCCCTATCAACGGGAGTGTTTCTTTTGAATACAAATAAAACTTAATTCACCAGATATGACTAAAATAAAAAATCTCAAATTACTTTTCCTGTTCGCTTTATGCTTGCCTTTCGTGGTAGGCTGTAGCGATGGTGATGAAGAAGCTCCTTACGTGGAAGTTTTGCAATCCTCGTTTACGGAGCTGGATGCCACGGCTACTACATTAACCTTGAAGATAACATCGAACGCTTCCTGGACAGTGACTTCGGATGCTTCTTGGTGTGTGCCTTTAAAAGCTGGTGGTGAGGGAACTGCTGATGTTCAGTTGAACATTGCTGAGAATATAGATAGAGGTACACGTATAGCCAGAATAACCATTGCAGTGGCAGGTGGTGTGTCGTCTCAAACTGTTACGGTTAGTCAGAAAGTTGTTGTGCCTGATGATAATTATCACTATAAGTTACCTGTTGTTTTTCATGTCATCTATTCCAGTAAAAGTAATACGAAACAGTATGTGAAGACGGGTTGGCTGGAAACGATACTTGCTGATGTGAATAAACTTTATAAAAGTAGTGGCGTGGACTTGAATCTGGAATTTGTGCTGGCTACCGAAGATCCTGACGGCAATAAGATGGAGGAACCTGGTGTACATCGCATACAATGGGCCAATGCTCGGATCAGTTGCAGGGAATTTATGGGATACACTGCCAATACGCCTCAGAAGTATATTGACTTGATGTGGGATCAGGACCGTTATATTAATGTCTGTCTCTATACCTTCACTGAAGAAGGTATATTGGGAATCTCTACTTTCCCTTACACAATTCAACCGGACCATTTAGAAGGCCTAAGCGTGCTAGCGTATGAGGTTGATTACACCAATATCCCTTACCCGCATTGTGTCAGTATCAATAACGATTATATTTATGACCATGATGCGTATTATAGTAGTTCTGATATTGTTGCTACATTGACACATGAATTGGGCCATTATTTAGGACTGCGCCATGCGTTCTCGGAAAATGACGAGGATCAGACGGGAAGTTCAGACTGGTGTATTGACAGTGACTTCTGTGAAGATACTCCGACATATAATAAGGCAGAGTATGATGACTATCTCCTGAAATATTTGGGAAATAGTGGCACAATGACCCAGGCAGACTATGAGGTTCTGGTGATGCGTAATGACTGTAAACATCCGGGTGTGACTTTCCGTTCGACTAACGTAATGGATTATGCCATTTCTGATGCAGACCAGTTTACGGCAGATCAGGCAACGCGTATGCGTTATGTGATGTTGCGCAGCCCGTTCATTCCGGGACCGAAGATTCGCACTCCGGAACAGCAACAACCGTCCAGTCGTACTCCGATTCATTTTGAAATGAAAGCTTATGAGTAAATGAAAGGGTAGTATCCTTATCAACTGATTTTTGATAATATAGGGGTTGTGTCAAACTGAACTGCACCCCAAAAGTTTTATGTCTAACTTTTGGGGTGCAGTTCAAAATTGAGCACAACCCCTTCTTTTTATCAGTTATCTGATAAGTGGATATTCCAGACACATAATTGTTCCATCCATCGTCATCACAATAACCTTTCCTTTCCCTACATTGATCAGAGAAGTGATTGCCGAATGGGAAATTTTGTGAGACCACGCAATGCCGCTTCCATCTGTCTTCACAGCATGGAGCACACCAAATTCGGTAGGAATAAAGACTAATTGTCCGGTCGTTTCCATGCGGGTGGGAATGAAATTGCCCTTGTATGGCATCGAAGTACTCCAAAGTGTGGTGTACTTCCCGTGAGAGATATCTACGGCAGTTATGTTATCCTTAATTCCTTTCACATACATTGTTTTTCCATCCGGTGAGAATCCGAGGGACTCTCGCCCTTTTGCTTTGTCGGAAGCCCAAAGAATGTTTCCGTTATCGGGTTGGAAGGCACGTATGAAATAATCTGAACTGAGGACAATGACTTGTTCGGCCTTCTTGCTTTGATCGGTATAAGGTAGCACTATCGGCCAGCAGGTGCCCGGTGAAAAATATCTGTCCCGCTTGGTGTCGAACTCCCATACCTTCTTTCCCGTCTTCCGGTCGATGGCATAGAACATGGCTCCCCAGGTTCCTATATATACATGTTCTTTGTTTACGGCAGGGCGCGATTCTATGTATCCCTGCAAATCTTCGCAAACCCAGTTTAATGTGCCGTCGGCCAGTTTCAGTGAGTAGAACTTGCCGTTGCTGCTACCGATGTAAATGGTTTCGTTGGCAACCACCGGACAAGCCACAATAGGATAGTTGGTATTGTATTTCCAACGTATGGTTCCCCGCTTCTTGTCCAGCGCATAGACGAAACCGTCGCACGAAGAAACGATGACGAGTTTCGGGGTGATGAAAGGGGCGGAGAAGATTTTGTTTCCCGTAGTGTAGCTCCACAAGGTTTCTCCGTTGGTGGTATTGAGGGCATGAACCACACCGGCGGTATTAGTATAAACGTATAGATTACCATCGATGCCGGCTTGTGAGGCCACGTCCGTCACATCTTTGAGTTTCCAAACCTCACGGATGGAAGGGTAGGTAGCATTGATAGAAAAGTCCGGGCGATAGTAAACCGTATCCTTCTTCCCGGCAGGAGATTGCAGTTGAATAGTGTTCCAAGCCGGACGGGTTTCGGCCTTGATGATCCGTTCGTTGAACTCCAGTGTATTACCACGCAGGTGTACCAGATTATATCCGCCTATGGGTTCTTCCCTTCTTAAGGAAGAACGGCCTATAACGGCAGGAATTCCTTCTGCATCATAAGCATGATTCACGTGCAGGTGTCCTCCGAGTATTGCTTGGATATTGCGCGTCTTAAGGATGTCGATAACTTCGTACCAGTTACTCAGGTTCTGATTGAGAGGAAAGTGATTGATGAAGATAATGGGTTGCTTTGCCGGAGTAGCACGGACGATGGAATCGAGCCACAGAATTTCTTCGCGGGGGATGTGAGGTGGTCCCATACGTAGGCTTGGTCCGGCACCACAGCCGATAAAACGAACTCCCTGCCAGTCATAACAAAAATGGGAAGCCTGGAAAATCTTGTCGAACATCGTGCATCCGTTTTCACTCCAGTTTACATCATGGTTGCCGGGAATGAGGAAATAAGGCTTCCTGAAATCTTTCAGAATGTCTTGCAGCAAATAGAATTCTTTGGTATCACCGAATTCGGTGACGTCGCCGCTGAGAATAGTGAAGTCAACATCTGGATTAGCATTGATGTCTTCAATGGATTGCCGCAGATCATCTTCGGCATAGGCGAAAGAATTGAGGTGTACATCGCTGAGCCAGGCGAAAGTGAAGGCTCGTTGGTTGCTGTCTTGCCCGTAAGAGAGGACAGACAGCGCTATCACGCAGATAGCCAATAAAATTCTTTTCATGATTTTTGGGGGTATTAGTAAGTGTTCCCCCAAAGATAAAAAGTTTCCGCGGTAAAACATTACTTTTACCGCGAAAACAAATAAGTTTAAGGGAAGGACGGATCATTTGTTCCCCACCATTTACACCAGCGCTTATAGTCCACCTTTTCGTAAAGGGGGGCAATGGTTACTTCTGTATTTACTTCTTTCTTATCAAGTAGGAACTTGTCGACAAATGCTTCTACTTCAGGATATTGGTTCGTCGGTAATTGACAATGCCCATGCCCTCCTACAATAGAGAAGCCCATTCTGTCGGCAATACCGAAAGTTTCCCAAACCTTGCGGGCGGCACGGCAGGAGACATAACCCGATTCGTCTGCAAGCCATACATAGTCCGGATTTCCAAGTACCAGCAGTGCACGCGGTGCCACCATAGCACACAATTCATGGTGGTCATACGGCAACTTCGAAACATTGCCTTCCTTATATTGGAACATACTTTCCATGAACCAGGCATGGCTGGTTCTTCCCAATGTTTCCACTTCACCCAGCGTTTCGGATACTCGCCATGCAGCAGCACCTCCACCACCGGGTTCCTGAGCAATAGTCAGTGCAATGCGCTCGTCGAATGCTCCGGCAAAAAGAGCCATCTTACCGGCAAAGGAACAACCGGATATGGCCAATTTCCTGGTATCTATCTTACTCTTTTTTCCTACAACTTCCAGTCCGTCGATGATACGGCTTACGCCCCACGACCAGGCGCAGTAGGCTCCCATATCCGTTTGATCGGGATAGAGCTTATTGATAGGTTCATTGCCGCGCTTTTGTGTATGCGACATAACTTGTGTGAAATTGAATGCGATTTGTGCTATATTACGGCTCGTGAAAATGACAGGAGGAAGACTGCCTGTACCTCTACCTATTCCGATGATGGCAGGGAAAGGGCCTTTACCTTCCGGATAAGTAATCTTGGCTTTCAGAGTGAGTGTCTGTCCGTTTACCGTTACATTGACTCTAAGAGTATCATCCACTATATCCGCAGTAATGTCTTTCTTTGATACTACAGGTTTTTCACCTATTTCATAGTGCTCTATTTCGCGGGCTATTTCGGCACGTCGGCGGCTCCAGTCTTTGAAATTGGTTGAGCGACCGCTACCGTCAGACCATTGAAAAGGATCAGTCAATGGTTTGACTATCGGTAACTCATTGATTCCGGGTAATATGGGAGATGGATTCTTTATTCCCGTACTCTCCACGTTATAAACTAAAGGGATTTTCTGCGCGAATGTCACAGTACCCATTCCCATGCTCAGCAGCATAATCAGTGCCAGTAAATGTGTTTTCCTGTTTTTCATGCTTCTATCTTTATTAAGAGGTTTACATCTGCCGACAAAGATAGATGATGTTTTTATTGCCTGGTCAGGATGATGTTACAGATACTTTTCATTACGTTACATCTTTAGGATGAAATCTTTAAAGATGAAAGAGAACACCTGATCTATTTAGTCAATATTCAAAAAATATTCATTCAGGTTTTGTGTAGGCTTCAAATCAAGCTTCTTTCTCAATCTATACCGGTTATTCTCTACCGCACGGACCGAAAGGTTCATTAAAGAGGCGATGTCCTTGGTCTCCATATTCAATCTGAGACAGGCGCAGAGGCGGAGGTCGTTGTTGGTGAGTTGCGGATGCATTTCTTTCAGTCGCTTGAAGAAGTTACGATGCTTCTGCTCGAACTTGATAAGGAACATTTTCCAATCATCTTCGGTATCGAGATTGTTGGCGAGCAGATTGTTTATCTTCTGATAAAGAGGGATCAATCCTTTCTGTGTATTCCGGGCACAGATATCATCTACCATCTCTTTGAGTTTCAGAATGAGTTCGTTCTTGTGGATGATAAATGAAGTCTGAGTGAAGATCTCGGCATCTTTTTCTTCGATTTCATTTTGGAGTTGCTCGTTCATCAAACGCAAATGTGCAGCTTCCTGGGCTTTCATCCGACGCAGATGTTTGGTTTGCAGGCGCCGTTTCATCAGGTAGAAGGTACCAAACAGGGCAGCAATGATGAGGGCACAGCAGGTCAGATACCACCAAACGGTATTGTACCAGGGAGGAAGTACATTAAACTCCAGAAGAGTATCCGGTGAGTAATTATTCAGTCCATCTGTAGTGCGCAGGCGCAATGTATACTTGCCTTGTGGCAGACGGGCATAGGAAATGCTATTCAATTGTTTCGGGGCACTCCAGGTGCTATCCATTTCCTCCAGTTGGTATTGTACAGAGAGATTTCCGGCAAATGCGGCATTGACAGAGAAACCGACAGTAACCGTATTGTCTTGAAAAGGGATGTGGATGGTCTGATTAATATCTATAAAACCTGCATTCAACTCTTTTCCGGCATGAATAAACTCCAGATTAGGAGCGGAAAGCTCTACGGTCTGCCGCTTACTGCGGTGGGAGTTATGGAGAATGAAACCTGCATCCAGACAAATAAGTGAAAGTGAGTCGTTAAGGACGGCGATGTTCTCGTAGGCAGTGATGAGCGAGAGATTATCAGCTTCTACTTTATAGGCTTCGCGGATGCGTGCAATGTAACCGTCGTAAAAGAAACGATAGACTGATGAACCGGTAATGGCCCAACTCTCTTCGCTATCAATGGGAACGATACGTTTAAGATCATGTATGGTTTCGAAGCAACGGTTCAAATGCTGTTCAAGTTGCAAGTTGTCGTTGACCTCGTCATAGATATAAAACTGATCATTGCCTAAGAAGAGGATACGGCCGCCCGATTTGAATAGTTGCAGCCGGGCAGGGAGCGAACTGTCTTTTTCATTACCATAATAAGTATAATAGCGGAAGGCATTTTGTTCGTCATTCAGCCGACATTTATATACGCCCCGACTGGTGGTTTCTAACCATATATTTCCAAGATGGTCTACTTCGGCATTATATATCGGGTCGGATATCTGTCGCATGGAATTTAATTCTCCGGTAGTTCTGTTCAGTATCAGTAAGTTATCGTAGGTAATGATAATTTGTATCTGTTTTCCATTGATGGTTGCCTTCAATGTATGGAAGACTCCGGTATTGACACGGTAAGGGTGGCGGATGCGGAAGTCGGGAAGGATTTCCAGTAATCCGTTGGTGTGTGCACAGAATAATCGTCCATCTATTTTTCGGAAAGACCATACTTGTCCCTGTGTACCTTCTATCAATTTGAGAGAGGAGAATACGTCCAGCTCATTGAGTTTGTTATACTGGGTATAATAGATTCCCTGATTTGTACCGATAAGTAGGTTGTCATGCCAGATAGTAGCATCGTATATCCCCCCGAATCCACCATCGGTAGAACGGTAGTAACTTAATCCGTCAGTATAGCGAATGTAGGCGAGGCCGCGGTCCAGGGCTGCCCAGATGTTATTCTGGTTATCTTCGTAGAGAGACAGAACGGTATTATTCTGAAGAATGTTGGTGGTAGAGAAATGGTTGAGGATGCTTCCGTGGGTATCGACCTCATATACACCGCTAAGTTGCGTACCCAGATAGTAGGTATTCCGTTTGGCGGAATAGATAGCACAGTTTAATTCCTGGCCTCTTAACTGTCGGGAAAGAGATAGGTTCCAGGGAATAAAGTTCTTTTGGTCATAGATGTAAATATCTCCGGTGGAAGTGCCTATCAAATAGCGGTCAGTGTCGTAAGGCAGGATGACGCGAGTGGTAGTACCGTTCAGGAATTCGCTTCCGGGAATTTTGTTGAGTATCCCATTATTCAGTTGATAAAGGGCGCCGTACATTTCCTGTACCCAGTATTCACTTCGTACTTTCAGCAGTAGTAGAAAAGCGCTTGGCCCGTTAATGGGGGTGATGGTTTGATGGTCGTATACATAGATGTGGCTGAAGGATTGGAAATATACTTTATTACCATCTATCCAAATGCGCCAGAAACTTTGATTGTCGAGTGGATTGTCTCCTTTGATTAATCCTTTGAGGGAAGTGTATTTCAACTCTCCCGATTGGTCGCGATCCCAGCGACCCAGGTCTTCGGAGCCACCACTATATATGGTCTGATGCGATTCTACGGCAATGGCACGCACGATGCTGGCATTGGGCGTTTGAAAAAGTTTCCATTCCATACCGTCGGATGCCAGTAACCCGATGCTGTTTCCGAAGTACATGATGCCTTTTTCATCTTGCCCGATGGACCAATTTTTATTGGCAGCGTGATATTTGTCACGTGAGAGGTTGGTGACATAAGGTTTTTGATTGGCAAATAGGGTAGCGCAGACAAAAAGGGACACACAGGTTATGATGATGTTCTTTCGGATGTCCATAAATAGGTTGAATAAAGGTTAGAAAAGGCCATGACCTTATTGTTATTCTTGGGACAAAGATAGTTAATTTAAGGTAAGGGCAAAAAATATGGGGAGATTCTTCTTCTTAATATGAAAGTCTCTCCCCATGTTTCTATTTAAATCCCAGCTTTTTTAATCCTGTCTGTACATCGGGATGACTCATGAAGAGTTTCCATAATAATCCTGTACGATAGTTTTCTATCATTACAACTATAGGCCCCTGGTCTATCGCAAGATAGCGTTTAGGATACCAATCTTCGGTTTCACTGAAGGCGTCATAGAAGCCATAAGGGCCGAGCACTTTATCCCCCATGTTATAAAGATAGCGCATTACTTCCAATGAATATTCAGGAGTATAAACAATGGAAGAAAGAGCGGCAGTGGGGGAGATGACGCCATGGTCTGCAAGCTCATTTGGGGCATGGGCAGCATATCCGTTGACGGAATAACTGGCTGTCAGTCCCCAGCAGTCAGATCCAAAACCTTTCCATTGCTTGGGGTTGCGGATGCAATAGGCACGATTGATAAGGGTGAGATTGCGCATCTCATCGAAATAACCGGGACAGTATTTATCGGATAGATTTGTCGGATCCAATCCGAGGAATGAATAATGTGCCCAGAAAAGGGGACCGGCTTCGCACCCTTGGTAACGCAGGTGAAGTTCGATATCTTCTACTTTATGAGGATCGACAATAGCGCCTTTTTCTGCCCAACCATCGTGATAGACCTCGGCGGGAACACTGTGTGTGGGAGAAGTGGCGGCAAGGATGTACATGATGAGGCACTCGTTATAACCATGTACAGGAAAATTCATTTCCCAACCGTATTCGGGACTCCAATGCCAGTAGAGTACATTCTGATCGTTTTGTCGATAGAAGTTCCAGTCTACTTCATGTCAGAGGGTGTCGATACGTCCGGCAAGAGCTTGCTCTTCGGGCGAACCGCTGACGTAATATTGGTGTACGGCTAGTAATCCCTGCATAAGGAATGCTGTTTCTACGAGATCGCCTCCATTATCTTTCTGACCGAAAGGTTTCACCTTGCCGTTATCTCCATACCACCAGTGAGGATAAGCACCATGAAACCGATCGGCTGTCTCGAGGAAAGAAACAATCTTCTCCATACGTGCCAGCCCTTCTTCACGGGTAACGTATCCGCGGTCGATACCTGCCAATATAGCCATAATTCCGAAACCACTGCCACCGGTGGTTACTACGTGCTGGTCATCTTCGGGATAGATGCCGTCCATATGGATGCGTTCACATGCCAGTCCGCTGTTAGGCTCGGCACCCTCCCAGAAATAGTTGAAAGTGCGGCGTTGTATGGTATCCATTAGTGCTTCGTCGCTTATGGAACCGGATTTTGCTGTCGGGCTTTTACATTGTGTAAAGCCTGATAGTAATAAGAGCAGTAATAAGCTATATTGTATCTTCATATCTGGTATGGTAATGAACTCATTTTTTGTTTTTTTGCCAATTGCTTGTCTCGATTTATTGATGATAAAAGAGTGCTTCGCAAATGGCTGATTATCAGGGAACTGTAACGGTCCTATCTCAGTATACGACTGAGGTACCCTAAGTATGATACTGAGATACCCTAAGTATAGGGCTGAGGTACCCTAAGTATACGACTATGCCTCGACTATTGGCTTGTTGTAAGCAATTAGTATTAAGACCAAGACTGATATACTAAACGATACCCCGTCCGAAGTGAATCAATAACTTTCAAAATACAAAATTGTCACTTCAAACTCAGGTGAGCCGTTTTTACACTTTGGCTGCTACCCCCAATCATTATGTCGAAGTCTCCCGGTTCGGCTACGAAGTTGAGTTCATAGTCGTAGAAACGCAGTAACTCCGGAGTGATTTTGAAAGATACAGTCTTACTTTCACCTGCTTTGAGGAAGATTTTATCGAACCCTTTCAGCTCTTTTACCGGACGGGTAATGCTTCCTACAAGGTCGCGGATATAAAGTTGCACTACTTCTGCACCATCGTACTTACCGGTATTGGTTACCGTGACCATAGCAGTAACAGAACCATCTTGTCCCATAGTCGGGGCACTCAGCGTTATGTTGCTGTATTGGAAGTTGGTATATGACAAACCATAGCCGAATGGATACAATGGATCGTTGTCTACATCCAGGTAGTTACTGCGGAATTTCTCGAACCATTTGCCTTCCGGTAAGGGGCGGCCGGTATTTTTATGATTGTAGAACAAAGGTATCTGGCCTACGTTTTTGGGGAATGTCATCGTCAGTTTACCGCTGGGATTTACATCGCCGAACAATACATCGCCAATGGCGTATGCAGCCTCACTTCCACCAAACCATACATTCAGGATGGCGGGCACATGCTCCTGTTCCCAAGTCAGCGTTAGCGGGCGACCGGTAAAAAGCGTCAGTACGACAGGCTTCCCGGTTTTCAGCAGAGCTTCCAATAGAGTGCGCTGTGCATCGGGAAGATCCAGGTTGGTGCGGCTTGAGCTTTCACCACTCATTTCGGATGATTCTCCCAATGCAGCTATGATTACATCTGCATTAGCGGCCACTTTCAGCGCCTCGTCCAGTATTTCTTTATCTGTACGATTATCACGATTTAGTGAACGGCCGAACATCGTGGCACGTTCTTCGTAGGCTGCATCACTGATGAGGTTACTACCTTTGGCATAAGTGATGTTTACTTTGCCTGCCATCATCTCTTTCAATCCCTCGTACACGGAAGGATAATCGTTGAGGCGTGCGGCTACACTCCAGGTTCCCGGCATGTTGCTGCGGGTATTTGCCAGTGGGCCGATGACAGCTACCGTACCTTCTTTTTTCAAAGGAAGTGTCGGGTTTGCAGAAGAACCTGACTTGTCGTTTTTCAGGAGCACAAAGCTCTCTCCCGCAATCTTGCGGGCAGCGTCGCGATGTTCCTTGGTGAAGATGTCACGTTTCGGGCGTTTCAGGTCGCAGTACTTATAAGGATTGTCGAATAATCCCAGTTTGTATTTGGCTTCAAGGATGCGGCGACAGGCTTTGTCCAGGGTTTCCATACTGATCTTGCCTTCGTCGATGGATTTCTTGATTGTACCCGTGAAGCCTTCACTTACCATGTCCATATCCACGCCTGCATTGAGTGCACGTGCGGAAACAGTCTGCAAGTCACCGATGCCGTGCGCTATCATTTCGGAGATACCGGTAAAGTCTGTCACCACAAAGCCGTCGAAGCCCCATTGCTTGCGCAGTACGTCGGTCATCAGCCATTTATTAGCCGTGGCTGGTACGCCGTCTATTTCGTTGAAAGACGCCATAACGCTGCCTACACCTGCATCTACGGCAGCTTGGTAGGGATACATGTATTCGTTGAACATACGGTTACGGCTCATGTCTACGGTATTGTAATCACGTCCGGCTTCTCCGGCGCCATACAGTGCGAAGTGTTTTACACATGCCATAATTTCATCGTTGCGCTTCAGTTGGTTGTTGAGGTCGATACCCTGATAACCCGATACCATTGCTTTAGCGATGGCTCCACCCAAGAATGGGTCTTCGCCGTTACCCTCGCTGACGCGTCCCCAGCGCGGATCACGGCTGATGTCTACCATCGGGCTGAATGTCCAGGAAATACCATCAGCACTGGCCTCGGTGGCTGCAATGCGGGCAGATTTCCTGATAGCTTCCATATCCCAGGAACAGGAGAGTCCCAATGGAATAGGAAAAATGGTTTCGTAGCCATGCACCACGTCCATGCCGAATATCAGGGGGATGCCCAGGCGTGACTTCTCTATGGCAAGTTTCTGCACATCGCGTATCTTCCCCACCCCTTTCAGGTTGAGGAGTCCGCCCACCAGTCCTTGTTCAATCTTTTTTGCCACATCACTGTTCTGTGCCTGTCCGGTGACGATCTCGCCGGAAACGGGCAGGTTCAGCTGGCCGATCTTTTCCTCTACAGTCGTCTTCTTCATCAATGCATCGATGAAGCGATCCATATCCTGCGGAGACTTTTGTGCCTGTATGGCAGCAGTGCTAAGAAACGCTGCTGCTAACAGGACACTTGTTCTTCTGAAAACTTTCTTCATACACTCTGTTTTTTATAAGAACTATCTCCAATCCTCTTCATCCTGAAATGAAGAGAATTGGGATAGCATTGTTTGTTAGTAGTTCGGATTCTGCACCAGTACTCCCTTCGATTTATCTATCTCCGTTTGCGGAATAGGCAGGTAAGCGTTCTTATCCTGATACGTTTTACCGACAGCGGCCATCACCTCTTTTGCAGTACCCCAGCGTATGAGGTCGTAGAAGCGTCCCGGTTCAAGAGCCAACTCTACACGGCGTTCGTGCATAATGGCTTTGCGCAGTTCAACCTTATCATTGGTTGTAACTTCGGGCAGGATTTCCTTGTCCAGACCACGGGCATGTGCACGTACCATCTCCAGATATGTTTTGGCTTCGCCCGGCAGATTCTTTTCATTGGCAGCTTCAGCAGCCATCAGCAGTACGTCCGTGTAGCGGATGAGGCGGATATTCACCCAGAAACCACCCTTGGTATACTTCTTGCGCAATGATGGTTCAGTGTATGCCTTTTTGTTGAAGTACCCCCCATGGCTGTGGAAACGGGAGATTCGCCGTAAGGTCTATTGGTATTGGCTTCCGTGATAGGCTCATCGATGCTGCAGCGGAAGTAGAGTAAAGTATCATCTTTACGCGGGTCACCCGGTTCGAAAGCTTTACCCAATTCTGTGGTGGCCATGTGCCATCCCCAACCTAAGTTCCAGTCGCCGGAGCCGCGTACACCTTGTACCTCGCAGAACTGGCTACCTATGGTAAGGCTGTTCTTCAATGCATCTGTAGATTCACACTGCAACTCGAAAATACTGGAACCGCAGTTCTCGCCTTCTACGGTGAAGATCTTGTCTACCGGAGTGTCGAGGTTGTAAAGGCCCTTACCGATCACTTCGGT
>Ga0192239_1054_pt1 | contig 43983 bp, 29 predicted proteins | sample Koala_Koa27_G3_FD_131231 | JGI IMG/M metagenome (GOLD analysis project Ga0192239, IMG submission 131231) | Enriched cells from koala feces incubated with labeled cellulose particles, San Francisco Zoo, California, United States - Koala_Koa2-7_G3 ... | reverse complement strand
TGCACTGTTGTTGAACCCTTAAGTTATTAATATGGTGGTATATTCATTTTTTCTTGTAAACTTCGTATGCGACGAACTATTCTATTGTCTATTCTAACTTTTTATTCTTTAGCTGTGTGTGCACAGTCTTTGGATTACGAAAGAATAGCAGCTCATCCTCGTTTGTTATTGACAGAAGGAGAAGAAGAAGCTATAAGGAAATCAATAGCAGATTATTCATCATTATGGAAGGTTCATGAACATATATTGCAGGAATCAAATGAAATGCTCACTCAAAAAACGGTGGAGCGAATAATGGAAGGGAGACGATTATTGGGAGTGTCTCGTTTGGCATTGAAGCGTATATTTTATCTTTCATATGCCTATCGCATGACGAAAGAAAAAAAGTATATCCATCGCGCAGAACAAGAAATGCTTTCGGTTAGCCGTTTTACGGATTGGAATCCATCTCATTTTCTGGATGTGGGTGAAATGGTTATGGCACTATCTATTGGTTATGACTGGCTTTATGGAGATTTGAATCAGGAAACGCGCTACATAGTACGTGAAGCAATTCTGAAGAAAGGATTGGATGCTGCTGCTCCTGATGCATGGTTTTATGGAGCAGATTCTAACTGGAACTCAGTTTGTAATGCTGGTTTGTTATATGGTGCACTTGCAATTTTTGAGGATATACCAGATAAGGCAAAAAAAATATAGAAAAGTGTTTATCAAGCAATCCTAAAGCTTTGGCTGCTTACGGACCTGATGGAGGATATCCGGAAGGTTTCCATTACTGGGGGTATGGCACAAGTTTCCAGGTATTGCTTATAGCTGCCCTTGAAAGTGCGCTGGGAACAGATGCCGGGTTATCTAAATATGCTGGTTTTTTGGAATCTGCTCGTTTTATGGAGTTTATGACAGCTCCAAGTGGGGAGTATTTCAACTTTTCAGATGCAGTTAATGGTGTGAAATGTAATATGATGATGTTCTGGTTTGCTAAGAAAATGGGTGATTTGTCTTTGCTTTGGTTAGAGAATCAATATTTAAAAGCCTCCTCAGTCAGTTTTGTTGAGGATCGTTTACTACCTTGTTTGTTGATTTTTTGTGCTCATCAGGATCTGAATAATATTCAGCCTCCTTCTCGTCATTTCTGGCATAATGGTGGCAAGACTCCGGTTTTTATTTATCGTGGTGGATGGAATAGTAAGGAAGATAGTTATCTGGCAATAAAAGGAGGATCTCCTTTAACTTCCCATGCGCATATGGATGCCGGTTCGTTTATTTTTGAAAGAAATGGAATACGCTGGGCTATGGATCTTGGTATGCAAAATTATCATAGTCTGGAAAGTAAAGGAGTGAATTTATGGAATCAATCTCAGGATGGACAACGTTGGGATGTGTTTCGTTTTGGTAATATGGCGCATAACACGCTTACAATAAATAATGAGCGGCATTTGGTGAACAGTTATGCTTCCATTGATAAAGTCTATGAAAGTGAAGACAAGAAAGGAGCAGAAGTAGATCTTACAAGTGTGTTCGCTAACAGTGTAGAGAAGGCCGTTCGTACCATTTATCTGGATAGGGAAGATTGTCTGATTGTGGAAGATGAACTGGTTACAGGAGAAAAGGAAGCTTTAGCAATCTGGGTTATGGTAACTTCTGCTAAGGCTAAAATTGTTGGAAAGAATCGGATAGAACTGACCAAAGATGGACACCGGATGTTACTTACCGCAACAGCTCCGGAAGGTATTGAAATGCAACTTTGGTCAAACGAGCCTCCTCATGATTTTGATGAATCCAATCCAGGAAGCATTCGCGTAGGTTTTAAAACTCGCCTTTCTGCCCACCGGAAAAGTTTGTTGAAAGTGATATTAGTTCCTACAAAATGAATTGTTTATTAATTAAATTATAAAAGAATTTATGAAAAAGAAATGGCTCTTATTAGGTTTTACTACTTTTTTGATTTCGTGTTCAAAACAGGAATCGATGGATACACTGACTGCACGTGTATTTACCATTGCTGAACAGCAGTATTTGGCAATGGACAATCGCTTGGATGATACTACTTTACCGCAGTCTATAACTCCGGATAGTACATTCAAGCCTTCAACTATTTACTGGTGGTGCAGTGGGTTTTATCCTGGTTCACTTTGGTATATTTATGAGTATACTCAAAATAATGCAGTGAAAGCACTGGCTGAGAAGAATACGTTGAAACTTGATCCGATTCAATATGTAACCAATGATCATGATGTAGGTTTCCAGTTGAATTGTAGCTATGGTAATGGTTTTCGCCTTACGGGGAATGAAGCTTATAAGAATGTACTCTATCAGGGGGCACAATCTTTAGCTACCCGTTTCAGTCCTATAACAGGTGTTACCCGGAGTTGGGACTTTTTACGCCGTGGCTGGAGGTACCCTGTTATCATTGATAATATGATGAATCTGGAGTTACTGATGTTTGCATCAAAAGCTTTTGCTAATGATACTTTAGAATATATAGCTCGTACACACGCTAATACCACCCTTAAAAATCATTTCCGTGAGGATTATTCATCCTATCATTTGGTGGATTATGACCCGGAAGACGGACATGTACGTAGTCGGCAGACGGTGCAGGGTTATGCCAATGAATCATTGTGGGGACGTGGACAGGCATGGGCACTTTATGGCTATACAATGATGTACCGCATGACTGGAGATGAAAAATATTTGATACATGCAGAACATATCGCTGATATGCTTCTTCTACGTCTTCCGGCTGATGGTGTTCCGTATTGGGATTTTGATGCTCCTAATGGCAATGAATATCGTGATGCTTCGGCCGGTGCGATAATGGCTTCTGCCTTTGTTGAACTGAGTGGTTTGGTTAGAGATAAAAAAATGAAGAAAACTTATCTATCGATGGCTGAAAAACAACTTCGAACTCTAGCTTCACCTCATTATCTTGCAGAACCGGGAACTAACTGTAATTTCATTCTGAAGCATAGTGTAGGTAATCTTCCAGAGAAGAGCGAAGTAGATGTGCCGCTTTCTTATGCTGATTATTATTTTTTAGAGGCGTTGTTGCGTTATAAGAAGGCTACAGAATAAGTTTTCGCAAAGCTTTCTCTGAAAAAGTTGACTTATTTTGAATCAATTTTTTCAGAGAAAGATATATTTAATTTTTGTCCTTTTCCTGTTTTTGAGTACTGTACAGTACCCGTAGATGGTTCCCAACTGGCATGTTTTTTCTTCTAAACTCATTTGAGACAAAAGGTCATCAATTCGTTTCTCAATAGAAAATGAAATTCTTTCTCATTATACTTTAATTTAATATAGAATTATGCTGATGCACGTTTGGTATGCTGTTGTTTTAATACGATAGCAATGGGATTTGGACGATAATGAAGCTTTTTAGCTAAAGCCTGTACAGCCTTTCTTGTACTTAGACTGATATCTTTTTTATTGGCCAATGCACGTGATATGGTGGATGGCGCCAAGTTAAGTTGACGTGCCATTTCTTTAATGGTAATTTTAGGTTGTTTGTTGACCTCCGCGTTATTCTTATGACATTGCTTGAGTTTTACTGCCATGATATTCGGCTTATAGTTTAATTTAGTAGCCAGCGCCATTACGATTTCTCTTGTTTGAGAATTTACATCCCACTGGTCTGCCAGAGCTCTGGATACGGTGGAAGTAGAAAGATTCAGTTCTTTAGCGATTGTTTTGAGAGTTACTTGAGGTTTCATGGTATTCGTTTTATTGAGGTTAATATTATTTTTCCTTTTTTGTTGCTGCAAAGTTAGAATGTAATGAATTTTAGGACTTTACGACATGTCTCAAAAACTCCCGGATTTGTGTCATTAAGGAATAAAAAGTATATTTGCGGCATGTTTAGCCGATATATACTATTGATATTATTCTTTTTTTTGTTGGTCGGATGGAAGTGCCCAATCTTTGACTGACAAATTGTTCTTCGAACATCTGACTACCGAAGACGGACTTTCTCATAATTATGTGCAATCCATCTATCAGGATAAGGACGGTTTTATCTGGTTGGGAAGTGATAATGGTTTGAACCGTTACGACGGACAGCATATAGACATTTTCAGTACTAATACACAACCCACTCTTGGAGGCAATAAAATACGTCGTATTGTTCAGGACAGAAATAAGAATTTGTGGATACTACATGAAAATGGTTTGGATAAAATGAAATATTCTACCCAGCAAGTCAAAAGCTTCTTGTATGATAAGAAGCAAAGTAAGCGTTGGGTTGGGATTGGGATTGACAGAAAAGAAAATCTGATTGCCTATACGGAGAAAAAAATATTTCGATATGATATAGAAAAAGACACTCTTTTGAGTTTGCAGGATGCTCCACAGGAATATCGTTATTCTGCATATATTCATACAGGTGGGAAAAACTATGTAGGGACCCGTCAACATGGTGTCATTGTATATGATGAAGACTGGCAGCTACTTGAGCATATTTATCCCAGGTCTATTGAAAAAGGACCTTTGACTGACGGGCTGATAAACGTATTACAGACAGACTCTGAAGGCTGTATTTGGAGTATAATTGTAGGTATATGCATCAATAAATATAATCCTCAGACCAGAGAGGTGAAAACATACAGGCTATCTTCCACATCTGTCATAAATAAAGAAATCAGGGATATCATTGAGTTGGATAAAGACTATATGCTGATTGGCGCTTTCAATGGTCTTTTTAGATTGCATAAGGAGGATATGCAAAAAGTGATAATGGAAAAAGGGGAAACTGGAGAAGAAGGAGGGCTGAGTTATTATTCTATTTATTCTTTATTTAAGGATAGGCAAGGTATCGTATGGGTAGGCACGTATGCCGGTGGGGTAAACTACAGCCACAGCTATAATCAGCGTTTCCGTTTTTTTTGCTCCTTCCCATTTAACCGGACGTTTTAGAATGGCAAAAGAAGATACTGAGAATAATATCTGGTTTGCTACAGAAGGTAATGGCTTGCTTTGTCATCATCCAGAAACTAGTCGGGTAGAATCTTTTTGGCTGAATGGAAATAGGCATCATAATGATAATATCATTAAATCTATTTGTATATCCGGTGATACAGTCATGTGTGGTAACCAACGAGGGGAAGTTTATAATTATTCGATTAAAAAGAACAAATTCTCATTGCTGAGAAAATATGATAATACGAATATATTATATATTTTCAAAGATTCGAGGGAACACTGGTGGATATCGGTACAGGATCAGGGCGTTTTTTTGCCTAAATATGGATTCTGTACAATTTCCATGTTCAAATTTTATTGATGAGATAGATCCAGGGGTACTTTTGTTTGCTACTCAGAAGGAGGGACTGTATGTTTATGATCTGAATACGGGACAGAAGAAGCATATAAGTACAGAAGATTTGGGTGTTCCTGCAGATAAGTCACTTAGTATAACATCTTTTTGCCGAGACTCGGAGTGCAACCTATGGATAACGACTGAAAGACAAGGACTCTTATCGGTAGATGAGCATTGGAAACTGCGAAAGCAACATTTGTCACATACCAAGGTTCATTCGGATAAACTTTACTTTGTTGCAAGGCAGAACAAAGGCAGATTATGGGTAATTGGTGCACATAAATTGTATTTATTTGACCCTAAGGAGGATCAGTTATACACTTTTGATAATAATAATGGCTTGCGCCTGACAGATATGGATGCTTCCGGTTTAATAGATTCTTCCAATCGCTTCTGGATACCGGGTAATATCGGTTATGTGATGGTAGATAACCGACATTTTGAGTTAAATAGTACGCCTGCATCCGTAATCCTTACGACGCTACGTCTTAATAATAAGCTGCAAAGCCCCGGTGAAAATTCTGTATTGGATAAATGCCTGGCGGAAACATCTGTATTGTGTTTGAAACACAATCAAACGAACATTTCCATATCCTATGCAAGCGATAACCACATATATGGAAATAGCGACCGTTTCTTTTATAAAATGGATGGTGTAGATCCAGACTGGGTCGATGCAGGTAATCGTCGTGAGGTTTTTTATAGTAATCTTGCTCCAGGTAATTATCTTTTGAGAATAAAGGCATTGAATAATGATGGAGCGATAGGGCCGGAAACTCATTTGAAGATAGAGGTACTCCCTCCTTTATGGGCACGCTGGTGGGCATTTGTTATTTATGCAGTTATTATATTTTATATATTACAACAGTACATTGCCTATAAGCAGAGAAAACAACGGTTGGAACATGAATTATATCTAAAACAGATTGAAAAGGATAAGTCCGAGGAGTTCAACAGAGAATTACAGACATTCTTTACACAAGTGGCACATGAGTTCCGGACTCCGTTAACGTTAATCCTGAATCCTTTGGATGAGATAAAGAAAAAGATAATACATGTTTCTGGGGTGGAAGAAGATTTGCAGTTAATTCGCCGTAATACCAAGCGTTTGCTAACATTAGTGAATGACTTGATGGACCTGCGGAAAATAGAGAATGGTAGCGGAGATTTGAAGTTGTCTTCTTTTAATTTTAATGATTTTATCCAAGAAATCTACTATTCTTTCCAAACGATTGCCCGGCAGAGGGAAATAGAGTTGCAGCTCTTTTTACCCGAGAATCCTGTTTTGGCTACATTTGATAAAGATGCATTAGAGAAGGTTTTCTTTAATCTGCTATCCAATGCTTTGAAGTTTACTCCAGAGGGGGGGGACTGTTACACTAGCTATTTCTTTGTTTGAAGGGGAAAAATCACGGATACATGTTGAAGTGAGAGATACAGGTGTTGGAATATCTAATGAAGATATCAATAAAATATTCAAGCCGTTCGCCTTATCACATCAGGACTTGCACGGACAGATGGGAGGGAGTGGAGTGGGACTGACTATAGCAAGAGCTATTGTTGAGAAGCATCAGGGGACTATATCAGTTAGTCGCATAGAACCTCACGGTACTTGTTTCTCTATTGATTTGCCATGGAGCTATGACAAGCGTTATGAGGTTGCAACTCAAATAGCTTTGGATGAGGGTGAAGACATGGTAAATATATCCTCCTTCAAGGTCACTTCAATATCCGAGATTATTTTGCTGGTAGATGATAATATTGAAATCTTGACCTATTTACAGAAAGAATTGTCTAAAGAGTTCAAGATTGTAACAGCACAAAATGGGTGTGAAGCACTGGAGGTTTTGGCTAGAGAAAATGTATCCTTAGTAGTGAGTGATGTGATGATGCCTGAAATGGATGGTATGGAACTATGCACTCACATTAAAGAAAATCCGTCCCTTTGCCATCTTCCCGTTATATTGCTTACTGCAAAATCAATGACTATATATGTTGAGGAAGGCTTTCAGGCTGGTGCGGATGATTATCTTGTAAAACCTTTTAAAGTTTTGACTTTGATAGTTCGTATTAATAATATATTGAGTAATCGTAAAAAAACTGAAAGAAATATACGGGAAGCAACTCTCTTTAAAAAGTGTCGGCATTGAGCTGGAACCAGCAGACAAATCTTTTGCGGATCAGTATGAAGCCATTGTGAAACAACATCTTTCCAATCCCGACCTGGATGTGGAAATGCTATGCCGTGAGATGGGGGTAAGCAGAGCTAAGCTGTATCGTAAAGTTAAGGCTATTACTAATCTTTCTCCGGCAGAATTAATTCGTAATATTCGTTTAGAGTGTGCCGCTGAAATGCTTCGCACTTCCCAACTGACAGCCACAGAAATTGCTTATCAGACAGGTTTTGGTAGTTATAATCATTTTGCAGATTATTTCAAAACAGTTTATGGGGTCTCTCCTAAAGTATATAAAGAGAAATATAAGAATACTTGATCGAATACTTAGGAAATGACAAGTTGAAGTAATTTTTTACTATTTTCTAATGTCTATATAGTTGAACACTCTGTTCCTGTCTATTGGAACAAAGTGTTCTTGTTTATGAAACCAGCAGTTCCTCCTGTTGGTACTAAAAATATCACCAAGTGTCAGTGCGAAACAAACAAGCTGGTAGCCCTTCTTTATTATAGAGATTTCCGTCCGGATTATTTTCCCAGTTATAGCGTATGGCAATGGGGTTGGGAACTTCCGGACTCCAAACAACGATCTGATTATTTTCTAATTTCCCTTGGGCCCAATAAAATTTCTTATCTTCCCCTGCGATAGCGAAACCCTGTAAGCATCCGTATCGGCTGCGTATTTCTAATCCTGAACCTATATTTTTAAACGTAATTACAATCTTATTTCCATTTATTTCCATATGGTCGAACATGGGGCTTTCACTAACTATATCTGTACGTTCGTATTCATGATGTAATGCTTGTAATGCTACCCGCATTCCGACATCTTGTTTGTTGCGGGGGTGGAGATCATGTGTTTCTCCTAAATCGCTGGTGACAATAAGATGCGTTTCTGGTACTGTCAAAACCTTACATTGTGCATCTCTTATTTCTGCCCAAAGTGGTTTCTTGTTAGTTGAATCAAAATTGGGAAGCTGAATGATATAAAATGGTAATTCTGTATTCCAACGTTTACGCCAATCACCGATCATACAAGACAGCCAATCAGCATAAGGTTCAGCATTTCCTACGTTATTTTCTCCCTGATACCATACTACTCCTTTAATAGCCAAGGGTAATAGTGGATGAATCATAGCGTTATATACCAATGACGGATAATCATTACGTCCAGCATTTTGATTCTTTTGGGCGAAATATTCTATTGGAGGAAGTAGTTTACCATCTTTGTTGTATCGGTTAAGGCGTTTCTGAGGCAATGTGTTAGACGCTTCCATACTTGTCCAGGTTTCCACAATAGTACCTCCCCAGGAGGAATTTATGATGCCGATGGGTACATGTGTTTCTTCATATACCTTTCTGGCAAAAAAATAAGCTACACCGGAGAAGCGTCCCACTGTTTCGGGAGAGCATACAAGCCACGTTGCACTGATTGTATCTTTAGGTGATAATTCCATGCGACGTGGTATGTTTAATGCACGTATCTGTGGATAGTTGGCATTCTTTTTCTCTGCTTCTGCATTGGTGACATTGTTTACTACCCATTGCATATTAGACTGTCCGCTGCATAACCATACATCTCCAATAAGGATATCTTTGATGTTTATACGATTGTCTCTACCGATTACTTGCAGTTCATAAGGACCTCCTGCCTCCAGAGCTTTCAGACTGACTTCCCAATAGCCATTAATATCTGTTTTTGCTGTTCCTTTCTGTCCGGCGAATAAAACTTGTATTTTCTCATTTCTATCCGCCTGCCCCATATGCGGATAGAATGATTTCTTTGTAAAACCATTCCATCAGAATAAATAGATGGTAATGTAACTTTTGCTTGTATACTTAATGAAGCAAGAAGAAATATGAAAAATAAATGTCTCATAATGGATTGTTTTTTATGCGAAAGTAGACGAATATGATAAGATATGCAACAACTTTACAGATAAAATTACCGGAAACGTTTTCGTGCCTTTTATTGATGGTAACTTGTTTATTAATAAACTTTTATGTGAATATTTGAATTTGCAAACGTTCCCGGTGATTTCATACATAAAGGGGATTTAGAACTTAAAAGAGCGTCTATATTTGTGACGAAATACTCAATTAATTTATCAAATACCACTTAAAACCAATTTATGAGAAGATTTTATCTGACACTTACATTTCTGAGTGTATTCTTGAGTTTTAGTATAGCTCAAAAGCAATATCAATTGAAATCACCGAATGGAAAGTTCGAGTTAAATGTTGAGACTGGTGAAAAAATATGCTATTCTTTGAAGCATGAAAATACTACGGTTATTATTTCTTCACCTCTTTCCATGTCGTTAAGTAATAATAAAGTATTAGGCATAAAGTCTAAAGTAAAAAATGTGCGTAGACGTAAGATTAACGAAAACATACCCACTGCTATCTATAAACGTAATCAAATAAGGAATCATTGCAATGAAATGATCATGACTTTCAGAGAAGGTTTTCAACTTATATTCAGAGCATATGATGAAGGAGTTGCATATCGTTTTGTTGTTACGGAGAATAAGCCTTTTCAGGTAATTAGTGAAGAGGTTACATTTAATTTCGATGATGATTATATGACGTATGTTCCCTATGTGCGAGGAGGTAAAAATAAGAAAGTCGAAGAGCAGTTTTTTAATTCTTTTGAGAATGTTTATACACATGTTAATCTAAGCGATATGGCTCCTAACCAGTTAGCATTTACACCAGTTGTTGTGGAGCTGAAGGATGGAAAGAAACTTTGTATTGCAGAATCGGATGTGGAGAGTTATCCTGGCATGTTTGTACGCAATGAAGATCACTCAACTTCTCTGAAAGGAGTTTTTGCGCCATATCCGAAAACAACCATTCAGGGAGGGCATAATAAATTGCAGCAGTTGGTTACGGAAAGAGAAAACTACCTGGCTGATTGCTCCGGTAAACGAAATTTTCCTTGGCGTATTGCTATTGTATCTTCCAAAGATAAAGAATTGCTTGACAATGATATGGTCTATAAGTTGGCGGCTCCTTCCCGTATTGAGGATACTTCTTGGATTAAACCTGGCAAAGTAGCTTGGGAATGGTGGAATAACTGTGGATTGTCCGGTGTAGATTTTAAGGCTGGAGTGAATAATCTTACTTATAAGGCATATATTGATTTTGCTTCCAGGCATGGTATAGAATATGTGATTCTGGATGAAGGTTGGGCGGTGAATCTGAAAGCTGATTTATTTCAGGTGGTGCCTGAAATAGATTTAAAAGAGTTGGTTGCTTATGCAAAATCTAAAAATATCGGATTAATTTTGTGGGCCGGTTACTATGCTTTCGAACGTGATTTGGAAAAGATCTGCAAGCATTATTCGGAGTTGGGTATAAAAGGGTTCAAGGTAGACTTTATGGATCGTGACGACCAAGAAATGGTTGATTTCCATTACCGCGGTGCCAAAATTGCAGCTAAGTATCATTTAATGTTGGACTACCATGGTACTTATAAACCGACAGGTATGAATCGCACTTATCCAAATGTGATTAATTTTGAAGGAGTGCATGGTCTGGAACAATTAAAGTTTACCGGTAGTGAGAAAGTAGATCAAGTGACGTATGATGTGACAATGCCCTTCATACGTATGGTAGCAGGCCCTGTAGATTATACGCAAGGAGCCATGAGAAATGGAAGCAAACGCAATTTCCGTGCAATTAATGAAGAGGCCATGAGTATGGGTACTCGTTGCCGCCAGCTGGCAGAATATGTAATATTCGAAGCACCGTTGTCTATGTTGTGTGACAGCCCTTCCCTCTATGAACGTGAAGTGGAATGTACGTCTTTCATTTCGGATATTCCGACAGTATGGGATGAGACAATAGCTTTGGATGGAAAGATTAGTGAATACATCTCAATGGCTCGTCGTAAAGGAAATACTTGGTATGTGGGGGCGTTGACAAATTGGGAAAGGCGCACGGTGGAATTTGACTTGTCCTTTTTGGGTGAAGGCGAATGGATGGCTGAATTATATAAAGATGGTATGAATGCAAATAGGATAGCTTCTGATTATCAGAAAATGGTTATTGCTGTTCCTCAAAACCGCAAACTGACAGTAAATTTGGCAGAAGGTGGTGGATGTGCATTAAAACTATATAAGAAATAATATGAAAACATGTATGAAGAAGAAATATTTAGGTTTGGTTTTGTTCCTTATGTACATTTGTAATGTACAATATATTGAGGCACAGGAGTTGTTGACTAATGTGTATGGGAGACAATATACTTTTCTGAATGGAAAATGGAATGCGATTATTGATCCTTATCAGCAAGGTCGGAAAACTGCCATCTATAGAAACAGGCCATTGAGAAATAAAGCTGATTTTAAAGAATATGCTTTTGAAGGAGGTTTACGCTTAAATGTGCCTGCCGATTGGAATTCTCAGAATCTGGAACTTAAATATTACGAAGGTACTGTTTGGTATGCACGCCATTTTGAAATAGATAAAAGACAGGATAGAAATCTGTTCCTTTACTTTGGCGCCGTGAGTTATCGATGCAGGGTGTATCTGAATGGAAAAGAAATAGGTAGCCATGAAGGAGGTTTTACACCTTTCCAGTTCAACATTACTGACCAGGTAAAAGAGGGTGAAAACTTCTTGGCTGTAGAAGTAAATAACACTCGTACGACAGATGCAATTCCTGCTTTATCATTTGATTGGTGGAATTATGGTGGAATTACACGTGATGTGATGCTGGTATATACTCCTAAAGTTTATATTCGCGATTACTTTATACAGTTGGATAAATATAAAACTGATTATATTCATGCCACTATACAACTATCGGAGCAGGCGGTTAACCAGAAAGTAAAGATTGAAATTCCGGAATTAAAAATAGCTTGTGGAGTGCGGACGGATGCTAAAGGAGTGGCAAAGGCTTCTTTCCGTGCAAAGAAATTGGAACGTTGGTCACCTCAATCTCCTAAACTCTATCGGGTAATAGTTTCTACTGAAACTGACAGAGTAGAAGAGAACATAGGTTTTCGTAATCTTTGTGTGAAGGGAACTCAGATTTATTTGAATGATTCACCGATTTTCATGAAAAGCATTGGGCTTCATGAAGAAATAGCACAACGACAAGGCCGGGCTTTTTCTGAGCAAGATGCTGTTGCATTACTTTCCGAAGCTAAAGAGTTGGGAGTAAATATGGTTCGTCTGGCACATTATCCGCAGAATGAATACATTGTCCGTCTGGCTGAAAAGATGGGAATCATGTTATGGGAAGAAATACCTATTTGGCAAGGTATTGACTTCAAAAACGAAGAGACACTCTTGAAGGCCCAACGTATGTATACGGAAATGGTAATGCGTGACAGGAACAGATGCGCATTGACATTCTGGGGAGTTGCCAATGAGACGGTCCCTTCCGAAGCCCGTAATGCTTTTCTTAAAAGTCTCGTAGAACTTTGCCAGAAGATGGATACTACCCGTTTAATAACAGCTGCTTTTGATCTTCCAAAATTGAATCCGGAGACAAAGGCTTTTGAAATGGATGATTCTTTTATAGAGGAACTGGATGTAATATCAATAAATAAATATATGGGATGGTATCATGCCTGGCCTTCTGATCCATCTGAAGTTCGCTGGAATGTGGCTCCGGGTAAACCGTTGATTTTCTCTGAATTTGGTGGAGAAGCACTTTATGGGAAGTCTGGTGATTCCACTGTAACCAGTTCATGGAGTGAGGAGTATCAGGAGAAACTGTATAAAGATAATCTGGAAATGTTCAGTCATGTAGAAAACATAGCAGGTGTATCTCCCTGGATTTTGTTTGATTTCCGTTCGCCTTATCGCTTTCATCCGACTAATCAGGAAGGCTGGAATAGGAAAGGATTAATTTCTGATCAGGGATATAAGAAGAAAGCATGGTATGTCATGAAAGAATTCTATAATCGTATTAAATGATAAAATTATGAAGAAAAATAGTCTTTTATGTACAATTATATTGGGTAGTATGGTAACGGCTTTGTCTGCCCAGACAGTGAAGAAGGATTATACTCATCAGGTAGATTCAGTGCTGAACCTTATGACTTTGGAAGAGAAAGTCGGGCAAATGATCCAATACTCCAATAATAAATTACTGACAGGACCGGTGATTGATAGCCGTAACCATTCGGAAGAAATCACCCGGGGGGGGGGAAGTAGGATCTATCTTTAATATATTGACTGTGGAGCGTGCTAAGCAATACCAGGATTTGGCTATGCAGTCCCGTTTGAAGATTCCATTGATTTTCGGTTTGGATGTTATTCATGGGATGAAGACGATATTTCCGATACCTATGGCTGAAGCTGCCAGTTTCAATTTGGAGTTAATGAAGAAGACTGCCAGTGTAGCTGCAGCAGAAACTTCTGCTCATGGTATTCATTGGACATTTGCCCCTATGGTAGATATTTCCAGGGATGCCCGTTGGGGACGATCGATGGAAGGTGCCGGTGAAGATCCTTGGTATGGGAGTCAGATAGCAAAAGTGCGTGTGGAAGGTTTTCAGGGAGCTAATTATGATGGTAGAAACACCGTTCTTGCCTGCGCAAAACATTTTGCCGCTTATGGGGCTGCCGTGGCTGGTAAGGATTATGCTGAAGCCGACATTTCAGAGCATACGCTACAACAAGTCTACTTGCCACCGTTCCGTGCTGCGGTAGAAGCGGGAGTCGGTACTTTCATGAATGCTTTTAATGAGATAAATGGCATTCCGGCAACTGCCCATAAGCCTCTTTTGCGAGATGTTTTGAAGGGGGAGTGGGGATTTAAAGGTTTTGTAGTCAGTGACTGGGGATCCGTAGGAGAAATTTCCAAGCATAGAATGGCCAAAGATAATAAAGATGCAGGGCGACTGGCTGCTATTGCCGGTTGTGATATGGATATGCACTCCATGACATATGCAAGGCATTTGGTGAATCTGGTGAAGGAAGGAGCTGTAGATGTTGCTGTGATTGATGATGCCGTGAAACGCATTCTGACTGTGAAATTTGAGTTAGGATTATTTGATGATCCTTATCGTTATAATTACAGGGCTAAAGAAATAGGTGATAAGAAAATAGAAGCGTCTTATAGAAAGCTAGCCCGCGAGGCCGGAGCGGCTTCTATAGTACTTCTAAAGAATAAAGACGTTCTGCCGGTTCCTGCAACAGCCCGTAAGATTGCTTTGGTTGGTCCGTTGAATAAATCTAATAAAGATATGTTAGGAAACTGGTCGGCAATTGGGAAGCCCGAGGATGTAATATCTGTCTATGATGGTTTGAAAGCCGCCCTACCTAAGGCTAAGATTACATATATTGAAGGTTATGATTTGGAAACGAATGAACTCAAACCATTACCGGACTTTTCCGGATATGATGTGATAATTGTTGCTGTAGGAGAACGGGCAATGGAGTCTGGTGAAGCAAAATCAAAAGTGAATATTAATATCAATGCTAATCAGCAGTTGATGGTAAAACAAATAAAGGAAGTGGCACAGAAACCTGTAATCGCTTTGCTGATGGGAGGTCGCCCGTTGATTTTTTCTGACATGGAGCCTTATGCAGATGCTCTTCTTATGACTTGGTGGCTGGGAACGGAAGCTGGCAATTCTATAGCAGATGTGCTTGTCGGAAAATATAATCCATCAGGTAAATTGCCGATGACGTTTCCCCGTCATGTAGGTCAATGTCCGATTTATTATAATCATAAAAGTACAGGGCGTGCTTGGGCTCCTAACAATCCGTGGGTTAGTGGCTATATGGATGAAAGTGTCCGGCCTGCTTATGCATTCGGATACGGTTTGAGTTATACGACTTTTGAAATAGCGGCTCCCGTAATGTCTAAGAAAGAATATACAACTGGAGAGTCTGTTGTATTAACAACTTCTGTAAGGAATACAGGAAAATATACAGGGAAAGAAACTATTCAACTTTACCTGCAGGATGTAGCAAGCTCTGTGACTCGTCCGGTTATTGAACTTTGCGGAATACAACAGGTGGAACTGGCTCCTGGAGATACCAAAGAGATTAAATTTACTTTATCTGAGCAAGATTTCGGTTTCTTTAATGCGGAACGGAAATTTATTACAGAGCCAGGTGGCTTTAAACTTTTTGTCGGAAACAGTTCAGATAATCTGAAAGGTACGGAATTTGAACTTATAGTGAAATAAGAGTCAGGAAGATGAGATTAAATATAGCACGATATGGACTTATACTATTACTTCTCGGTATTACTGTGGGGGTATGGGCAGATGATATATCCGTCATAAAGAGGAAATATATTGAGAGTGTGTTGTATAACAGCAGGTCGGAACAACAATTGATACGGCTCATGTGCGAAACTCCTCGAGAGAGAATAGTCGGTGATCAAATGATTGTGGAACTAATGGAACGATATCCGATAGAAGTTGGGTATGTCCGTCAATTGATACAAGGCTTGAATGAAGAGGGATGCTGGGGGGATCTGGATTTTAAGGACAGTAAGGCTGCTAGCTGGTTGCCTAGGATTCATGCGGCTCGCGTACTTGAACTGGCAAAAGTTTACAGTAATCCGGAGCATACTCTTTATAAATCTTCGGAGGTTGCAGAAGCTATCCATAAAGCTATTGGCTACTGGTTTCGGATGAAACCGGTAGCTGCCAATTGGTGGTATAATGAAATTGGTATACCCAAAGTTTTGGGAGCAGTGTTTGTTTTATTCGAAGATCAACTGTCTGCGGACGAAAAAGAGAATGCCATTGAAGTGATGAATCAGGCTAAGATAGGTATGACGGCTCAGAATAGAGTTTGGTTAGCTGGTAATGTATTGGTGAAAGGACTGTTGTTGAATGATAGACTGTTGGTACAGAAAGCGAGAGATGCTATAAATGGTGAAATTAAAATGGCTTATGGAAAGGCAGAAGGCATAAAGGTTGATTATAGTTTTCATCAACATGGACCTCAGCAACAGGCCGGTAATTATGGTGCAGCTTATTTAGCTACCATGAGTTTTTGGGCATACATTCTTGACGGTACCTCATTGGCCTTGGATCAGGAGCGTTTTAAGATTATTGGTAACTATGTCAATGAAGGTCTGCGGAGGCTTTTATGGAAGAACAAGATGGATATAAATAACCTTGGACGGCAGCTTTATCGGCAATCACAACGTCAGAAAGGTTTTTCAAGCCTGTTCTCTGCTAATGTTCTGGCACAGGTGAATAGTGGAGACAGTTCTATTTACCGGACATTGATTGATGAGAATCTGGGGCGTATTCCGGTTGGCTTATTGGGGCAATATCATTTTTGGAAGTCTGATATGACCATGCATCGCTGTCCTACCTGGATGGCGACTGTAAGGATGGCCTCGAATCGGGTTATTGGTACGGAGTCAGGCACTGACAATGTGAAGGGGTATTACCTGGCAGACGGTGCGCTTTATACCTATGTGGACGGGGATGAATATACAGATATATTTCCTTGTTGGGACTGGCGTAAGGTTCCTGGTGTAACTTGTTATCAGGAGGATAAAGTTGTACATGTCATGGGCTGGCTTGAAAAGCAGAACAAAGGAATGTTTGTAGGTAATGTGAACGATGGAAATATTGGTGTCACTTCAATGGATCTGATGCGGGACGGACTTTATGCTAAAAAAACATGGATTTTTACACCAGATTATGTTTTATGCTTGGGTGCAGGTATTCGTTCCGATAGTAGTTATCAAGTTAACACCTCTGTTGAACAGGCGGTACTGAGAGACGACTTGTTACATCTGAATAAAGGCAAATGGAATATAGTGAAAGATTTGAACTTTTCTTGTGAAAAACCTCAGCGCTTCTTTCATCACCAAACCGGATATATTCTACTGGAAGGGCAAGGACGTGTCTTTTCTGAACAGCGGACCAATCGATGGAATGATATAATGAAAATATATCCTAAAAGTGAGTTGGAAACGAAAAATGTGTTTACGATTTATATAGATCATGGTATACTCCCTTCGGATGATTCTTACCAATATATGATATTACCTGACGTTAACTCGGATCAAGTGCGGCGTTTTGACTTATCTTCTTTCAAGGTTATTAGTAATACCCGTCAATGCCAGGCTGTACAACTGGATAAAGAAACCTATTTACTTGCGTTGCATGAAGAAGGAAGCGTTTCTTTGTCTGATAAAGTAAAGTTTGAGAGTAACAAAAAAGGGCTTTTCATTTTACATGTTCATAAGAAAGCATGGAAAGTGTATGCCTCGGACCCGACGCAAACAGAAACAGTAATGAAAATTTCTATAAATGGGGATACGAGAGAGATAAAACTGCCGGAAGGTGAATACAGAGGAACAGTTGCCGTAGCTAAAAGACTTGAATGATTTAATTGTGAATAATAACCATGAAAAAGATTGGGTTGATGTGTACTTTGGGATTATGGGCTCTCTCTGTATTCTCCCAGCCAATGAAAGTTTCCGGGATAAAGGAAGTAATGGTGCGAACAGCCGAGTGGCAATTGGTGCATCCTGTTCCTGATGAATCCATTCTTACGTGGGTACATGCCCCTTTTTATTTAGGACTATTGGATTTGTATGATGTTACTGGAGAAAAAAAGTATCTGGATACATTGCATGCCATTGGTGAGAAAAAAAGTTGGCGTCCCCTTCCTCATATTCTTGATCCGGATAATATAGCTGTACTTGATGCGTTTCTGAGAACCTATGAAAAGTGTAAAGATCCGGCTATTTTGAGTGAAACGAAATGGGTCTTGGATATTATTTTAAGTCGTGGAACCAAACAGGCGATGGTATCTTTGAAAAATAATCCTTATTTTAAAGAATGGATGACTTGGTGTGATGCATTGTATATGAGTCCTCCTGTGCTGGCTCGCATGACTAAACTGACAGGTGAAAAGAAATATTTAGATTATATGAATACAATGTGGTGGAAGACTTCCGATTACCTGTATTCCAAAGAAGATTCTTTGATTTACCGTGATGATCGGTACATTGGTAAGTTGAGTAAAAACGGTAAGAAAATATTCTGGGGGAGAGGTAATGGCTGGGTACTTGCTGGCCTGGCAAGAGTATTGGAGGTGCTGCCTCAGGATTCTCCTTATAGGGGGAGATTTGAACAACAGTATAGAGAGATGGCATATAAAATACTAAGTTTGCAGCAACCGGAAGGATTGTGGACTTGTAGCCTATTAGATCCGGAATACCTTTCTAATGGAGAAAGTAGTTGCAGTACGCTATTCTGTTATGCACTTGCTTATGGTCTGAATAATGATCTTCTTGATAAGGAATATCTTCCTCAAATATGGAGAGCCTGGAATGCTTTGTGTAACAATATCAATGCTGAAGGTAGGTTGGGGTATGTGCAACAAGTGGCAGGAGATCCATTTCCCTTTCATGAGAATGAATGGCATATATATGCTACCGGAGCCTTTTTGATGGCTGGAAAACAGATGATAGAGGTAATAGAAAAGTAAATGAGATGTAAAAGAAAAGGTTGCAATGTTGAATAACATCGCAACCTTTTTTCTTTATTTAATATTAGTCGATTACAACGGAATATATTCCACGAATGCTTCCATTGCTTCGTAAGATGCCAGACCAAGGCTGTCATACAATGCAGCAGTACCACGGTTGCGGTCTTCGCTGCGTTGCCAGAACAGACGTTCATCATTGCCTAGGAACGGTGCACTTTCCATCTGAGACTGGTGTTTTAGGATAGAGTTACGTTTGGCACGGAGTTCTTCAGGACTGATAGGCACTGCCATTTCAATGTTCTCAATTTCCCATTCAGCCCATGCACCACGATACATCCAGATGCGGCAGTCTTTCAGCCATTTTGCACCTTCTTCTTTTTCCAGGTCGATAGCTGCAAATACAGCATCGGTACAGACACGGTGTGTACCATGTGGGTCGGCAAGGTCGCCGGCAACGAATATCTGGTGAGGTTTCACTTCACGCAACAGGTTACGTACGATTTCCACATCAGCTTCAGTCAACGGACCTTTCTGAATACGACCGGTTTCATAGAATGGCAGATCAAGGAAATGACAATGATCCAGTGGGATGTTATTGTATGTACAGGCGGTACGCGCTTCACCACGACGTATCAAACCTTTAATGGTAAGAATATCGCGTGTATCGATGTCACCGTCTTTTTTCTCTTTCAGGAACTTACGGATCTCTGCATACTTGTCGGTAATCACTTTATCTTCGCTGTTATTGAAGATTTGATTGAAACCGTTGATAAAGTGCAGGAAACGGATTACTTCTTCGTCGCCTACGGCAATGTTACCGGAGGTTTCGTAAGCCACGTGTACATCATGCTTTTGCTCTACCAGACGACGGATGGTACCTCCCATAGAGATAACGTCATCATCGGGATGCGGAGAGAATACAACGACCCGTTTCGGATACGGTTTTGCGCGTTCAGGACGATAAGTATCGTCTGCATTCGGTTTGCCACCCGGCCACCCGGTAATGGTATGTTGCAGATCGTTGAATATCTTGATATTTACATTATATGCAGAACCGAACAATGCCAGCAATTCACTTAAACCGTTTTCATTATAATCCTTATTGGTAAGTTTCAGGATAGGTTTTCCTGTTAACTGGCACAGCCATACGATAGCACTACGGATCAGTTTATCGTTCCATTCACATGAAGTCACCAACCACGGACGGTGGATACGCGTCAAGTTGCCGGCAGCAGAAAGGTCAATAACTACATGAGCATTGTTGTGCGTTTGCAGGTAAGATGCCGGAATAGTATCTGTTACTGCACCTTCTACACACTCTTTTACCATTTTAGCCTTATCATCACCCCATGCCATCAAGAAGATTTTCTTGGCAGCCAGAATGGTGGATACACCCATTGTGATAGAGCTGATCGGTGTGCTTTCAATGCTTCCGAACATTTTGGATGCCTCGTTGCGTGAGTCATTATCCAGCAAAATCAAGCGAGTGGTGGAGTTCAGGCGGGAACCCGGTTCGTTGAAACCGATGTTACCTACACGGCCGATACCGAGTAATACAGCATCCAGTCCACCAAAGCTTTCGATGCGCTGCTCGTACAAGCGGCAATATTCGAAGATCGTGTCTTTAGGAATAGTACCGTCCGGGCTAAAAATATTCTGCTTGTCGATGTCTACATGATCGAGGAACATTTCTTTCAGGGCATTCAGATTACTGTTGATGGCATCTGCTGTAAGCGGATAATATTCGTAAAGGTTGAATATGATAACATTGCGGAAACTCAGACCTTCTTCTTTATGCATCCGGATAAGGGCTGAATATACATTACGGGGAGAATTACCGCCCGGCAATGCCAATACGCAAAAACGTCCGGCTTTTTGTTTGTCGCGAATCAGTTGAGCAATTTCGCAGGCAATGTGGTTTGCACCTTCCTCTGCTGATTCGTAGATGTCAGCGGGGATTTTTTCCAGTCGGGTCAATACCGACCTTTCAAATGCATTCTCAGGCCTGTAATACCTGGGGGAGACTCTGTTGAGAGTGATTTGAGAACTAAGATTGGTTTTCATAACTAAATTGGTATTAATAAATTGATTAAAGCTTGTCGCTTCTATGATTTAACAAATATACGAAAAACAAAGTTCACTCATTTAATAGTGTTGGGGCTGTTTTTCGGAACAAGGTGTTTTTTTCTGACACTGTTTCGGGATACAAATGTAGGCACTTTTTGGTAACTATGTACTCACTTCTTTTAGGTATTTTCATTAAAAAGACTAAAATGGAATCTTTTTGTACAAATACATCACCTGTTCGTCCGCGTACCTGTCTTTTAGTAACAGGTAATCCTAATGAATATAAAATGTAGTAGTTACTGTATTTCCTGCACTATCTACCGCTGTCAGCGAGTGTTTTCCGGATGTAGGTTGCAAGGAGATCTTATGGAAATCCTGCGTCTGCGTCAGATAAGTGTTATCAAGATGCCAAAAGATGGTGGTAGCGGGATTACCATGGGCCAGTTCGGCAGTCATATATCCTGGGCTTCCATCCATCTGTTTGGGTAATACAATCCGTGCATTCATGGGCGGGTATATGAACTGCATCGGTTGGAGGGCATCTTCTCCGCAACCAGGCTTAAAGGGAGGAAGCGGACTGTATTCCGGATGATGCTGTTTGTAATACCATTCCCAGACGGGTGGCAAAGTGAACCAGGATTTCTGGATGGTAGGCTCCAGATTGGCACAATTCTCATAGATACGGTGAGTTTCATCGGCTGAGAGAGTGATGAGGTGATGATAAGGGTAAGCTTCCGTCTTTAATCCGGCGGGAAGAATCAATAAGGTATCTGTTTCTTCGCAAAATCGGCCTTTCAGGTGCCCGGATTTCCGGCATACTTCAGCCTTAACAAAGACATTTTCCGGACGTTTGAACCATTGTGTAGGAGGAAGCAGGCTGAATACATCAAACAGAACCGGACCGGCTGTCCGTGCTCCTACAAGACCGGGCTTACCTTCTCCGGTAGCATTACCCACCCATACACCTACGACATAGTGAGGAGTGACGCCTACAGCCCAGGCATCGCGGAATCCATGACTCGTTCCGGTTTTCCATGCGATGGGATGCATGGAAGGGATGGATTTCCAGTCTATTTCTTCGGGACGGTTCACTTCGGTTAGAGCATTGAATGTTTGCCATACGGCTCCCGGTTGAAAAGTATCCGTTGTCTTTGCAGAAGTGACTGCCTCGGAATTTTCAGAATCTTCTGAATCTGAAAGCAGTAAACTACATTCCGTTTGTGGAAGTTGCAATAAACTTCGTCCCATGTGTGCGTATGTATTGGTTACATCCCATAGGGTGGCTTCCGCTCCGCCCAAGATAAGCGATAAACCATAATGGGAGGCGGGGCGGTTGATTGTCTTCAAACCTATTTGCTTCAGGAAAGTGTGAAACTTGGGAACACCATATTTTTGCAGCATCGTTACTGCCGGAATGTTTAGTGAACGGGCAAGTGCTTCTGAAGCAGGAACAGCACCTTCGAACTGCAAACTGAAGTTTTGAGGTGTAAAGCCATTAATATTAATTGGTATATCAGGCAGTAATGTATGAGGCAGCAGGCTGCCTTCCTGCAACATGGCATAATATAGAAATGGTTTCAGAATACTTCCCGTGCTTCTGGGTGCCTGAATTACATCTACCTGGTTACCGCTTTGTTTCCGTTCGAAGTTTACATTGCCGCAATAAGCTACCACCTGATTGGTCCGGATATCAATTACCAGAATAGCCAGGTTGCGTATATCACTCCGGTTAAATTCATTACTCCAACGCTCGGCTGCGTTCTCTATCTGGGTTTGAATACCTCTGTCGATGGTTGACACAGAATATTTCCCATTCCGTTTCTGATAGAAGCGACTGACCAGGTGAGGGGCTATTTGAGGGAGAGGATGAGGCTCATCGGGTAGTAGTTCGCTGATGCCCAGTTCGTAAGTGGAACTATCTATAATCTTTCGTCCATACAATTGTTTCAGCAGACGGTTTCTCTTATTGAGCAATGATTGTCGTGATTTGGAAAGGTGAATCATGGCGGGTGCATTTGGAAGTACCGCCAGCATAGCTGCTTCCGCCCAGGAAAGTTCTTCGGACGAGTGTCCGAAATATCGCCAGGCGGCGGCATCGAGTCCTACTACATTTCCTCCGAAAGGAGCGTGTGAAACGTACATGGACAGGATTTTTTCTTTTGAAGCACGAAATTCAAGTCGGGTAGCCAGGATCATTTCTATGAACTTTTCTCCAAAAGTACGCGATTCGTTTCTTGCCAGACGGATCGTTTGCATGGTGAGGGTACTTCCTCCACTTACAATGCGCTTATTCTTTAAGTTTTGGTAGGCGGCTCTGCCAATGGAGACAGGATTGACCCCCCAATGGTGATAGAAGTGCCTGTCTTCGAAAGTGATGAGACATTGCTTTATTTTCTCCGGAGTAGTGGTCCGGGGCGGAAAGCGCCATTGACCGTCGGATGCAATGCGTGCGCCCAGTAATTCACCGTTCCGGTCAGTGACAACGGTGGAGTAGGGCACATGGAAAAGTTGCCGGGGAAGGCAAAAGATATAGGCTATCACCAGAATTGTAATAAGTATGAGTATTACTTTTCTGGTGATAGACAGTTGTTTGAAGTACTTTATAATCTTAGCTCCCATGAAACGAACTTAACGGCTGACAGTCGTTCTTCCCGCCTTGGTTCGTGCTTGTGCCGAACCGTCATACATGGCTTCGCACTGGATAGCCGGCAAAATGAAATTACCTGCATACGTAGCTTGCAGTCTTATGGTGAACTTTTTCAGTTCGCTGCGACGCAAGTCGAAGTAAGTCAATACGCGGTCGTCACGAATATCCTGGTAGGTATATTCACGGGTAGGTGTCGCTTCCGGAGTCATCAACCGGTCATTGTAAATCTCCCAACCTGATGGCAGGATATGTGTTAATGCCAGATTACTGTAAGCGGTGGTTCCACTGATATTACCTACGGTGATGACTGCCATAAAGTCTGTTCCCTGCTTGATATCATCTATGGATATCGTCGCTCCATTCATATCCGTATATTTTACGTCCAGGCGGAGGTTATTGGATATTGCGGGTAACGTGTCATTAAGTAATTGCGTGCGTGTAATGAGGTCCACACTTAATGCACCTTTACCTTCATTCTTTACTATAATATTACCCGAAGCCGGTGAAGTGGACAGTTCCTTTGCAAATACAGCCTTGGCTGATTTTACTACGGGTTGCTGCTTTCCGTTCCAGGTCCAGGTGAAGTCCAGAGTACCTGAAAGCTTTTCAGCCAGACGTCCCATCGCCATCAATGAGAAAGCAGTGGACTGTGTACTGAACCAATTCTCTTCGGCCAGATTCTTGGATACCTTCTTCGCCTGTTGCAATGCCGCCTGGTCGCGATTCATCAGGAGTAAGGTTTCCAATATCATAGCTTCGTCACGATCATATGAACCATAGATGTAGTTCTGTGAGGAATAAGGGGAACGGTGGTCTCTGCCTTAAATACCAATTCTTCAGCCGGTTTCATCTTACCTGTCAGGGCATAAGCGGCTGCCAGTCTCCATTTGGCTTGCAGAGGCAGGTTAGCTTGTTCTTTCATCCGGTTCATGGCACCCTGCTCAGGTGCACCGGCTAATGCCAGTGTGTACAATCTGTATGCTTGTTGCACTCCCGTTTGCCAGTAACTCCAACTGTCATCCTGATCCGGCATCCGCCAGTTCTGGGCAGCAGCACGTTGGAAGCGTTTCCACTTATTCAGCACATTCGAGTTGACAGCGTAGCCTTTCTCCTGCGCCAATACAAGGAACATGCCCGCATAAGAAGTAATCCACTCATCAGCACTGGCATTCCCCGGCCAGTAAACAAAACCGCCATTCGGAAGCTGGCGTGCATAGAGCTGCCGTATCGCTTCCTGTACGTTAGCTTTAATCTTTTGAGCTTCTTCCTCATCCACAGCTTTAAACTGGCTGACGAACAATAACGGCAGAGCTTTGGAAGTCAGCTGTTCCGTGCAATGATGCTGATAATTATACAGGTAGTCGAACCTGCGGCTGATATCTACCGAAGGAATACGTGAGACTTCCAGCAGCATACGGCTATTTGCCGGAGAGGCACCATTCAATGAATAAGGAAGTGTTACACTTTCTCCTTTCTCCACCCATTGGCTGTTGCGGAAGGTCACTGCCGGATTCGGGTTCCGGACTTCGATTTCAATGGTCTCTTTCGCTTGCTGACTGCCACCGCTGGCAGTGATATGTATCGTTGCTTTTCCTGTTTTACTTCCGGTCTTTATCTTAAAGTAAACGAGTTGGTCACCCGGTTGACTGAAAGTAATGGATTGTTTATTGGGATCGATTACCTGCACACCTCCACCTGAAGCCTGGATGGATACTGATACATTCTTCACTTCCTTCTCCATGGCGAAAACATTCACCGGAACGGTAATCTCTTCTTGTGTGCTCAGAACACGGGGTAGTGTGGACAACAACATCAATGGTGTCCGTACGAAAGAAGTCTTTTCCGCTTTTCCATAAGCTCCGTCTTGCCCCGCTACCACCATCGTACGTACAGAACCTACGTACATCGGTAGTTTCAGCGTGTGCGTCTTCTGTTTTCCTTTATCCAGATAGAACGGACCGATAAATTTCACTACCGGCTTGAAGCGGTTCGCTTTTGCATCGGCCGGTTTCAGTGTTTCGTCACCACCCGTACTGAACAATGAACTGTAGCGTCCGGCAGATGCTCCGAGTACATCATCATACATATCCCAGGTGCGGATGCCCAATGCTTCGCGGGCATAGAATTCATTCCACGGATCGGGAGTCTTGAAATTAGTCAGGTCGAGTAATCCGTCGTCTACAATGGCCAGTGTGTATGTCATCTGCTTGCCGTTCTTTTCGCTGACGGTAACGGTGAAGTCCGTTTCCGGCCGCAACACTTCCGGCATTTTAATTTGCGGTTGCAATATAGTTTGTTTATTAGTCACCAATACCGGAACCACACCGTACATACGTATCGGCAAATCGTTCACTGTCTGTGCATGAGGTTGCAACAGGCTGATGTGCAGGTAAACGTTCGGCGCCATTTCCGGAGTCACTTTGAAAGAATACTTTGTGTCTCCGTTATTGGAAACTTCAATCCATTCACGTTGCAGAACAGTTGAACCGTTTTCCAGGGCTACTAATGCACGTCCTCCCGCAGCGGCAGGAATGATGGCTGTTGCCGTTTCACCTATTTCATACGAGTCTTTATCCAGAGAGAAAGCGAGCATTTTAATGCCGCTGGGGTCCGTCTTGCTTGAACGTCCGCGCCAATCCGGCCAGTCTATATAAACAGTTCCACCGGTGGCATGCCCACTTTCCTTATCTTTCACATAAATCAGGTAACGTCCCCAGTCCGGATAATTTATCCGGAATTTAAAAGTTGCCTTTCCGCCTGTAGTCTGTATATTGCCACTGGCTACGGGAGTGATGGAACTACTGTTGACATAAGTTCCGAATGATTCGTCCCGGTTCTCCCACCACCAGCTCCAGGAGATACGGTAAATCTTATATTCCAGATTGGATCGGTTCACTAATTGTCCTTCTGCATTTACGGTGACAATGTCGAATACATGATCTTGGTCTGTCTCGATGTATTTTCCTTTCGGTTGGTTCAGATTAATTCCTACGTAAGAAGAGAATGGAGAGAACGGAATGCTTTGCGTGTAAATACTGGCGTCTCCTCCCGGTTCGAATACACGGCTGGTTAAGGTTGCATTCAGCATTCCCGGGGCATTGGTGGCAGCCGGAAGTTTCAACCTAAAGTTGGCTTTTCCTTCCGCATCCAGCATTCCGTCGAATACATCGTTTTTCACAGTTGTAAATTCGGTAGCCGGATTATTGAATATGTATTGCCCGTAGTTCTTGAATTGCGTGTTTACTTTTGACAGGGACATTTCTACCTTGGTTTTCAACCGTGAAGCGGTTGCACCCGTTAGCCATGTGGAAGTAAGCATTACCGGCATTTCTTTGGTAGAGGCTTGTATCACTTTCTCCGGCAGTTTCAGATTGATTTTCAGGCGGTTTGGCTTCACTGTTTCTATGCGAAGGCTTTTATGGAAAGCGGTTCCGCCTACTTTGACGTAAGCATTCCATAATCCCGTGGGGTCTTCGGGGCGTGTCGGCAGGTCAAATGTGTAGAAACCGTTTACACCTTGCGTAGAGATCATTTTTGTATAGAATTGTCCTCTCGGATTATACAATTCCAATGCTACAGGGTGTTTATCCGGAATTCTTTTTTCACGGTCTTCCATAATAAAGCTTACATGCAGCGTATCTCCCGGTCGCCATACCCCTCTTTCGCCATAGACGAACCCTTTCAATCCTTTCTGAATATCTTTTCCGCCTACATCGAACCGGCTGACAGATTGTTCTTCGCCATCTGCCACACGAACGTAAGCTTTCTGCTTCTCTACTTCGGCCACCACAATGAAAGGAACACCTTGTGGAGTGATTTCTGTAAATCCTTCACTATTGGTCTCAGCGGTTCCGATGGCTTGCAACTGGAAGTTGTAAACAGTTACTTTTGCTTTCTCCATCGGTTTGGTATCCAAGATGTTGCTTATGGCAATCCACAGTTTGTTCAGTGAATTCCGTTTTACAATCATTCCTATATTGGAGGCAAATACGTTGCACGATGCTGCCCGGTCAGAGTCCATATAGTAGGAAGCATGGCAAGGATTATTGCGTTCCCGCCAGTTATACTGACTCCAATCCATCTTAATGTTACCATTATAGTAGAAATAAGTTTCCGGAGTATCCCATTCTGCTTCATTTTCTTCGAAAGTACTACTTCCGCTGACTTTTGTCAATCCCTCTGAAGCAGCATTGTCTGCAAAACTCATCTCTTGTTTTTCTGTTCCGTTGCAAGGATAGGCTGAGTATTCTTGCCGGAAAGAAAGTATGACACGGTAGATAGCACCCGGTTCTTGCCGGATCAGTCCGGCAAGATCTATTGAATAGTCTTCCCATCGGTGCACGTCTTTTGTGCTGTCCTTACTCAGCCACAATGTGTTCTGGTAAACCAATCGTCCGGAACGGCGCAGCTCACTGGCGGATGAGAGCGTATTGGTCTGCATGAACATTAGTACATTGTTTTCAAAAATACGGATTACGCTTAAATCTACCGCATAGAGATTGACTGCCCGGAACGGGATGATCAAACTTTTGGAGTCGGGCAGGATAGCGGCTGATGTAGACATGCTCACTTGTGGTTTCAGATTCAGTTCGCTGAATGCGATGGAATGTGATGTGCCGAGCGATTTATCCCGGCTGTTTTTCACTCCTTCGTGTATCTTCAAAGTCAGTTTGCTCAGTTGGTTGGCTTCAAAGTAGATGCATACTTTATTATTCTCCACTTGAAATATAGAAGATGATACTTCGGGGATTTCAATCAATCCGTTTAGGTCTTGTGTGGTAGAAACAGGATCGGAGAATACTATTTCAATTCCATTTTCCGGTTCGTCAATGCGTTTGGCAGAGAGGAAACGGAAATCATTCTTGGCAGGGATCAGAATGTTTTCTGTCAGTTTGCGGTCGATTCCTGCAGGACTGCCATTGGCGGTGATTTCCAACTGATAGTCTTCCGCTTCGCGAATAACACCGGCTATTTCAAACTGATAGCGTGTCGGATGATCTGTTGGAGTGATACTGACCGGATAGCTTTGGCCGTTTCCACCTTTGGCAGAGAGCATTTTCTCAACAGCTTCTTTGGAAGTGGCATCACTGAAACGTACTTCACCTTTCAGCGTCACAAGGTCGCCATGGCTATCTACGTCGATGGTTGTTAGCGGTTCAATATACAGTGTGAAATTAGGTTCCTGTACTCTGAAAGAGAATTTGAATTCTTTCAGGCGACTGTCCACTTCTACAAACCGACCTAATTGGAACGTACCTTCATAGAATTCTCCCGGCTTTAAAGTTCCTGGCTCAGGAACGAATTCAATCGTATTGTTGCTGACCCAATATGCTTTACCCTTCAGAGATGGAGAGAAACTGAATGGATTTTCTTTCAGCTCATTGTTCAAATCTACCATAGGCTGATCTTGTGCCAGTTCTATGCGTATATTCGAAGTTTGCGAGATGACTCCTCCCGTATATGCATTCACAAAAGGAGCATACTCGGCAGAAGGAACAATATCCTTTTTGCTGTTTGTGCAAGAGGAAAAAACTGCGATAGTCAGTAACAGAAAGAATAGCTTGTCAGCTATACGGTGTTTAGCTTTCATTCGTTCCATAATCTAAATAGTTCTGAATAGCCAATTGTCAATTGTTAATAGAAAAAGCGTCCGCATCTTTCCATGCGGGAAATTTTTGTCTGAATTCTCTCAGTACAGAGAGGTCGAGAGTTGCGGTGGCGGTTCCTTCTTCATAGTCGGGCACGCTGGCAAGCAAATCGCCCTTTGGCGAATAAATGACACTGCCGCCACTATATGGCATTTGATTTCCATCCGTACCAATGCGATTGACACCGCAAACATAACTGATATTTTCGAGTGCACGGGCTTGTAACAGAATATCCCACACCCGGCGGCGGGGAACAGGCCAGTTGGCAACGTATATCAGAAGGTCGTATTCATTATTTACATTTCGGCTCCATACCGGGAAGCGAAGGTCGTAGCAGACCAACAGCAGTATATTCCACCCCCGGTAGGAGATAACAGGGCGTTGGCTACCCGCTGTAAAATGCTCCGTTTCCTGACCCATGCGAAAGAGGTGTCGTTTATCGTAGTAATAAGCTTCTCCTTCAGGAGTCAGGAAAAAAGCACGGTTGTAGCAGGGGAGGGCTTGGAGAGAGGTGCTGCTTTCATCACAGGCTATGTAACTGCCCGTAATAGCCAATTGGAATTCTGCCGCCCATTGACGCAGGGTTGAGATTGTTTCACCAGATACCGGTTCAGCCAACCTCTGGCTGTCCATGCTGAAACCGGTAGAGAAAGTTTCGGGCAAGACAACAATCTCCGCTTCTCCACGGAGCTTTATCAGCTTTTCCCGGAGCAAGCGGAGATTTTCTTGTTTATCTTCCCAAACAATATTTGTCTGTAATAGAGTTACGCGCATACTATAAAAATCAGTTTTAATCCTATCCATTGAAGGAAGAAAATTCTTCCCCCTACCAAGTCCGTGTCAAGGCCGTACCAAGTCCATACCAAGTCCGTAGTTATAGATACGGAGCAAACACGGACTTGATATGGTTCGGGTCATATCCGTATAATTTGCGTAATCCTGCAGTTGAAACTTAAATGTTTCCTAAAGCAAAGTTTTTCGGGTTCTTTCCTTTGAAATCTTTATAATAGAGCTTTACCTCGCGCATATCCTTTTCGATATCTCCCGACGGCATGATCGCCTTTGTAGCAGAAATCGTTTTGGTTTTGTAATCGATACCTATCATAACAATAGGCACTTGCGCTTTCAATGCAATAAAATAAAATCCTTTCTTCCAATTAGGATTTGCTTTACGGGTTCCTTCCGGTGTAATCGCAAGCTGGAACTTCTTGCTGTTTGCAAACTTTGCCGTCATCTGGTCTACCAATGATGTTTTGCGTCCCCGATCCACCGGTATGCCCCCCACGGCTTTGAATATTAGTCCCAGCGGAAAAAAAGAACCATTCTTTTTTCATCATGAAGTAGGTTTTCCGCCCGATAGCTCCGTAAAATAGTTTGCCGATAAATAAATCCCAATTAGATGTATGAGGTGCTGCAGTGATCACACATTTATCATAATCCGGCACCGTTACATTTGTCTTCCATCCCAAAATGCGATAGTAGATAAAGCTGTATATTGCTTTTTTCATTCCCGGTGCTTACTTCAGATTACCGATAGCGTCAATAATTGCGCCTACTTCTTTATTAAAGTCTTCGCGGAATTTCTTGTAGAAACCTTTTACATTTCCCGGCTCGGTATGGCTGATACGGCTGATAAATTCATCTTGCATACTCAAGATTTTACCCATCAATTCGTCAGCTTTTGCTTTATCGGTTCCGGGTACGTATAAGCTGTTTACCAAACACTCCATGAACAGTTCACCTGCGATATAATTGACGTTTTTCTTAAGTTCTCTTCTACTTGCCATAATCTTTACGTTTTAAGTGAATAAATTGAAATATTTCCGGTAAAGATAAGTACTTTCCACGGTATAAACCAACATTTCATATTTTTTTTGATGTGCGCTTCCTTTCATAATTCAGAAAAAAACACGAAATTTGCGACGCTTTTGAACGAAACTTTACTAACACCTTTAAATAATTAGATAAAATGACAAAAAGTGCATTGCAAATTGCAAGGGCTGCTTATCAGCCCAAACTTCCGAAAGCGCTGAAGGGTGCCGTTAAGGCGGTAGCTGGAGCAGCTACTCAATCTGTAGCCGATCAGGAAGCTATCCAAAAATTGTTCCCTAATACGTACGGAATGCCTTTGATCAAGTTTGAGGCTACTGACGAAGTGGTTAACTTCCCCGCTATGAATGTGGGTGTTATCCTTTCCGGTGGTCAGGCTCCCGGCGGTCACAATGTGATTTCCGGTATTTTCGACGGTATCAAGAATTTGAATAAAGACAGTAAGTTATATGGTTTCATCCTTGGCCCCGGCGGTCTGGTAGACCATAACTATATGGAACTGACTTCAGACATCATTGACGAATACCGTAACACAGGTGGTTTCGATATCATCGGTTCCGGTCGTACCAAATTGGAGAAAGAAGACCAGTTTGAAAAAGGTCTGGAAATCCTGAAGCAACTTGATATTAAGGCATTGGTTATCATTGGTGGTGACGACTCAAACACGAATGCCTGCGTATTGGCTGAATATTATGCAGCTAAGAAGTGCGGCGTACAGGTAATCGGTTGTCCGAAGACTATCGACGGTGACTTGAAGAACGAAATGATTGAAACTTCTTTTGGTTTCGACACTGCTTGTAAGGTTTACTCTGAAGTTATCGGTAACATTCAACGCGACTGTAACTCTGCTCGTAAATACTGGCACTTCATCAAGTTGATGGGACGTTCTGCTTCTCACATTGCATTGGAATGTGCTTTGCAGGTACAGCCTAACGTTTGTATCGTATCAGAAGAAGTTGAAGCAAAAGATATGTCTTTAGACGATGTAGTAACTTACATTGCACAGGTAGTAGCCAACCGTGCTGCTCAAGGCAACAACTTCGGTACGGTTTTGATTCCTGAAGGTCTGATCGAGTTCATCCCGGCTATGAAACGTCTGATCGCTGAGTTGAACGACTTCCTCGCTGAAAATGCTGAAGAATTCTCTCAGATTAAGAAATCTCACCAACGTGATTATATCATTCGTAAACTGTCTCCGGAAAATGCTGCTATCTATGCCAGCCTGCCCGAAGGTGTTGCACGTCAGCTGACGCTGGATCGCGACCCGCACGGAAACGTACAGGTATCTCTGATTGAAACAGAAAAACTGTTGTCGGAAATGGTAGCTACTAAGCTCGCTGCATGGAAAGAAGAAGGTAAATTTGTTGGTAAGTTCGCTTCTCAACATCACTTCTTCGGATATGAAGGCCGTTGTGCTGCTCCGTCTAACTACGATGCTGACTATTGCTACTCACTGGGTTATACAGCTGCTTCTCTGATTGCTAATGGTAAGACAGGTTATATGTCTTCTGTACGCAATACTACAGCTCCTGCTGACCAATGGATTGCAGGTGGTGTGCCCATCACGATGATGATGAACATGGAACGCCGTCACGGTGAAATGAAACCGGTTATCCAGAAAGCTCTGGTGAAACTGGATGGTGCTCCATTCAAAGCATTTGCTGCTCAGCGCGACCAGTGGGCTATCACTACAGACTATGTATATCCGGGACCGATTCAGTACTTCGGACCTACAGAAGTTTGTGACCAGCCGACAAAGACTTTGCAGTTAGAGCAAGCTAAATAAATCAGCAAGCTAACGAAAAGTGAATAAGAAGAACGCAAATTACATGAATTACACAAATTTGAATAATCTATTTGCGTAATTTGTGTGATTTGCGTTCTATTTTAACTAATGCATGGCAACTAAAACTAATTCTACACCTCGTCGAAAACCAACTTCCCGTTCTGCTGCACCTGCTGCACGCCGCGGTAAGAAGAAGAGCAAAGAACGTATCATGCCCACATGGTTGCGTACTATACTTGCTGTTGGGATTATTGCTGTGTTTTCTGCCGGGTTTTATTGGTTTTTCATTCGCCCGTATGCTTATCGCTGGAAGCCTTGTTATGGTCAGAAAGGATATGGTGTCTGTATGCCCTGTGACTATGAAGTGCATGGCATTGATATCTCCCATTATCAAGGCAGTATAGATTGGGTACAACTGACATCTAATAAAACAACCAAATTTCCTATCCATTTTGTCTTTATGAAAGCCACTGAGGGTGGTGACCATGCTGATGACACTTTCCCGTTCAATTTTGATCAGGCACATCGTTATGGTTTTATCCGTGGGGCTTACCATTTCTTTTCTCCCAAAACAGATCCGCATAAGCAAGCTGATTTCTTTATCCGTACGGTTCAGCTTATTCCCGGCGATCTGCCCCCGTACTCGATGTCGAAACTATTGGTAAAAGTACGCCTCATGATCTGAAGATTGCCGTTAAAACCTGGCTCGACCGTGTAGAGTCACATTATGGTGTGAAACCTATTCTTTATACTTCCTATAAATTTAAAAGCCGCTATCTTAATGATTCGGTATTCAATACGTATCCCTACTGGATTGCTCATTATTACGTAGATTCCGTCAAGTACGAGGGTCCTTGGCACTTCTGGCAACATACGGATGTAGGCAATGTTCCGGGCATTAAGGAAGAAGTTGACTTGAACGTGTTTAATGGCTCATTGGAACAATTGCAGGCTCTTACTTTACAAAAATAATTTAGTTGAAAGTTCTCTCTTTTTATATGTTTTCAATCTGCTCTTGTTTACAATATATTTTTTGCAATAAACGTGTTCCGAGTATCGGTCTGTAATGTCCTCTTTCGTAGTAGTTATGAATATCGTTCGTGTATTCATTAATGCCACTGAAATCAAATACGTTGGTATCACCGAAAAATCTTTTTAAGATCTCCACGTCTGCAGGATTTATGCTTATCTGACTGTAATCAGGACTGATAATAATCTTGACAGAAGTGTTATGTCTCCGGCATATTTGACTTATTTCCTCTAATAATCCGATTTGTGCTTGCCAAAGAAACGGTTCACCTTTCCGGTATTTTCCATTTCTATAATTGGAATCCCTTGCCTTTTGGAATTCTTTTTTATGACTTTCCCAATATGCTTCTCCTTCACGTTGGATCATTTCTTCCCGGGGATTGATGGCGTCATTGGTCACAGGGTCTTTGACGACACCATAAGGATTGATCACTCCTTTCATATAGGGGCGGTATTGATGGAATATTTTATAATCGAGATAGGGAAGCAAGAAATTGGGAAAGAAAAAGGCTTGGCAGAATTTCTCCTGAAAACTAAAGTTACTGATTCCTGACAGAGCAGGAGGTAGTACATAATTATGGCCGTTTAAAAGCTGGTCTTTTCCTAACGACTCTTTATCCAGAATCAGAAGCAGGTTTTTAATTTCTGCGCCGTTTTCTTCCAAAGCTTGTAATTTTTTGCAAATGGCAGCTATGCTCTCGGCATTACCAAACAGGCGTATTGCCCTGCCTCCATTCAGATATTTTTCCCACTCGCGGCATGGATAGGCCATCGTACAGGAATTTCCCATAATGAAGGAGTCAAAAGCAATGGAGTCCCGGTTGTTCATGTACATTTGCCAACCGATATAGCTTTCGTTCAACATAACAGGAGAGTTGTCATAGCGGTCGTAATGTTTTAAGACCATAAAAGGGTCATTCAGAAAATAGACCGCCAACAGACTGATAAAAGGTATCAGGAATATAAATAATTTTAGGATGAAACGCATGGCTGCACTTCGTTCATTCTTTTTCTTCATTATGCTGTCTTTATTTATATTAAAATTGCAGATAGATAAAACTGTCGGAATTGAACTGTCCCAATGTAAAGAACATAATAGCCAGCAAATAATAGATGCTCCATCTGATAAGTGCAGGCTGTTTTGCCAATGCTTCCAGAAGATCTCGTTTAGACATGAAATATTCGTAGGTTAGAATCAGTACAAGGGCACTGCCTGCGACGATGCAGTTATGATCTGACATCCCGATGCTCATCTCTTTCCAACTGGCATGGGTGCTGAACGAAATGTGTCTGATATAATAAAACGCATCGGTAACCGAATCCAGGCGGAAGAAAATCAGGGAAAAGGCAAAAAGAAGATAAGTACGGATAATAGATAAGGCGCTAAACAATGGATTGCCTAACCAAGTCTTCAATTTGTTGCGGAAGATAGCGGTTTTCATTTCATAAAAAATGAGAAGCCCCTGGATGAGTCCGTAGATGATAAAGTTCCAACCTGCACCATGCCAGGCACCCAGTCCGGCAAATGTAAGGCTCAGGCTCAGGAATACACCCCACTGCCCCCAACGACGCATACCGGAAGACAGAGGAAGGTATAAGTAATCTCTAACCCAGAATGAAAGGGACATGTGCCATCTTCTCCAGAATTCGGCAGTAGTTTGTGCTATGAAGGGTCGGTTAAAGTTAGGGCTGAGTTTAAATCCCAACATACAGGCACCTCCAAGAGCAATATCCGTGTAACCAGAAAAGTCACCATACAATTCTATCGGATATAAAAGGCATGCCATGAGTAACTGGACGCCGGATGCTGCATGCACAGAATTGAAAATTCCATCTATATGGGGAGAAATATAGTCGGCAAGTATCAGCTTTTTACCAATCCCACTACTATCAGTTTCATTCCATAGACAATGGACTGGTAGGCTACCGGTTTCCCTGACTTCAATTGGGGAAGCATATCTCTTGCTCTCTATAGGACCTGACAGGAATTTCATGAAGAAGAGCATATATATCATGAAGTCGGTAAGGTTCTCTTCCGGCTCTTCTTCTTTCCAATAGATTTCAGTCAGATACGAAAGAGCCTGGAAGGTATAAAAGGAAATACCTAAAGGAAATAGTAAGTGTACGCCGGGCAGTAGGTTGGCGTATCGGAATGTTAACCAGCCTACTATCAGAAGACATAAGCCTGAAATATAGATTCTTTTTGCATCCTTTTCACGTTTTGTTTGCCCTACCCATTTGCCGAGAAAGAAAGTTGCCAGTGAAATGAGGAGGGCTATCACCAGAAAGGCTATATGATAGTATCCTATAAAAACACAACTCGATAACAAGAGCACCGCTTTTTATATTTCGTGGGGAGTGTGTAGTATAAAAGGAAAGTACACACAAACAGTGTGACAAAATTCAGGGATATGAATGACATGTTCTACTTTGTTTTAGTCAGAATCGCATTACAAATATCTCCTACATTCTTAAACCGTACAATATCCCTGAAAGTAAAATGAACATTAAAATCTTTTTCAATTCTACTTATTAGTATCATGTTGGTTAATGAATTCCACCCCTCTACGTCTTGTGCAGTGGTTTCATTGGTAAGAACGATGTTATCTCTCTTTAGGATTTCCTGAAAAATCAGGCTTAGTTTGGGTAAAATCATCTGAGTATCCATGTTAGTTTAGTTTTATATTAATTCCAAGATTTTCTTTCTATCTGTTTTACTGCTGGTGTTCAGAGGAAAATGCTCCATGCAGTGTATATGTTTGGGAACCATGTAGAACGGTAATCGGCTATTCATGTGTTCTTCTATCTGTTGTCTATCGAGATGAGCTTTTTCGACGACCAGATGCAGTTCGCATTGGTTGTTTTCTCCATATTTGGGAATGACAACCGCTTTGCATTCATTGTTGAAGTAGTTTTTTACGACGTGTTCTATTTCACTTAGTTCAATGCGGAATCCCTGTAGCTTTATCTGTGAGTCTTTCCGACCGCAGTATATAATATCACCATCGGCATCTAACTGACAAAGGTCACCGGTTTTGTAGTAAATCTTTCCATCTATTCCTTTGATGAGGCATTCCTGAGTCTTTTCCGGGGAATTCCAGTAGCCGTTCATGATTTGTTTGCCACTGATCCAGAGTTCTCCGGTCTCTCCTGTAGATACAGTCGTTTCATTGCTGTCCATAATCAGAATGTCAGTTCCATTGAATGGTTTTCCTATGGCAATCATCCCGTTATGGTGTTTACACGAAGTGGTTGGTATCTGATAAGCTGTACAATAGATTGTTCCTTCTGTAGGACCGTACAAGTTTACAAAAGAGGCATTAGGTGCACAGCTTCTGAAAGCAGACAGTAATTCTACATCCGATGCTTCTGCGGTAACAACCAGATACTTCAGTTTAGGAAGCTGTATCTCTGAAAAATACGGCAATAGTAACTGGAGTAGCGAAGGAGCTACGGCAGCAAATGTAAGGTTGTATTTCTCCAGGGTTTCAATGACATTGATATACTTTACACCTTCCGGGGAAACAGTATATACACATGCTCCTATAGTCAGTGGGTATAAGAAAGATACGATGGATACATCAAAGGTCAGCTCAAACATTTGCAGCATCCGGTCGTTTTCATCCAACTGCCAGTCCAGATGACTGTATGCATCATAGAAAGCATTCAGGTTATTGCGGGAGATAGGAACTCCTTTGGGTTCTCCCGTACTGCCGGAGGTGAAGATGATATAAGCGTTTTCATTCTTTTCCGCATGGCTGCCAGAGGAGGAGGGAGGTGTTTCTTGTATTTCCGAAGTACATATAAAGTCTATATGCTGGGTGTCCAGATTCAAAATACGAATATCTTTTGTATATAAGATTAAATGAATATCGGCAAGCTCGGCTATCTTCTTGTTTCTATGCTTAGGATAGGCAGGGTGCAGGATGACATACGTTTTTCCACTGATTAATACTGCCAGTATGGAGGCATAGGTTTCTAATTTGTCTTCGGCTATAATGCCAATGATTTTGTCTTTCCTTTCATTAATCAAGGTCGATATTTTGTATACGGTTTCAGATAATTGCCGATAGGTATAGGCGATGTCGTTAATAACAAATGCCTGATGTTCCGCATACTTCTCAAAAGCATTTATGATCTCACCGATCATATCTTTTTGATCCTTTTCCATTTTGTTTGTGATTTGATAGTTATAGTAAAGTCTAATTTGTTTTTGCACAAATAAAGACAGGGAGAATTTATATTCTCCCTATAGACCTATCGTTAATGTGTGTTAAGGATCGTATGCTTTCGGAGAATTAAAGTTTGAACTTTACTGCTGCCCAACGATTTTTCTCCTGATGGTGCACAAATTGCAATCCATTACGTTCAGCCTCTGCCTGAATCAGTGGAATGTCGTCTACATAAAAACCGCTCATATACAGTTCTGATCCCGGATGCATGCAACGCACATATTGTTTCATGTCATTCAGCAGAATATTACGATTGATGTTGGCAATAATCACATCAAACGGACCTAAATCTTTCAGGGAAGATGCATCACCTTGTGACACGGCGATATTGTCTACATGGTTCAGCTCTATGTTTTCAAGGGAATTGCGTACACACCATTCATCAATATCGATAGCGGTGCAAGGTGCAGCACCACGCATGCGGGCAAGAATGGCGAGGATAGAAGTACCGCACCCCATATCGAGTAAAGACTTTCCTTGCAGGTCACTGTCCAGCAGTTCACCGATGATGAGGCTGGTAGTTTCGTGGTGGCCCGTACCAAAAGCCATTTGCGGATTGATTACGATGTCATATTCAGTTTGGGGAACATCGTGATGGAAAGTGCTGTGAATGACGCAACGATCACCAATAACGATCGGTTGGAAGAAATTCTTTTCCCATTCCTCGTTCCAATCTTTGTCTTCAGCTTCTGCAAAAGTATATTCAATTTTTGTATCCGGTAGGGGGAATTCGGCTATAACTGTTCTTACAGTTGTCTCATCATACAAATCCTTTTGTATGTAGGCAGCAATACCGTCTTCTTGTTCTACAAAACTCTCAAAACCTGCATCACCCAGAACGGCGGCAAGCACATCGTTCACTGTTTCAGTGCAGGGGGAAGTGCGGAAAGTAAATTCTAAATATTTCATTGGAATACAATATATTGTTAAATGCAAAGAGGGTCCCGATGAAGTGAACCGGTTTCTTTGTATATTTGTTTATTAGTTGCAAAGATAATGTAAATCGAATGCAGAACTTTCATGCTTGCATGAAAAAGTTATGTTGAGATGCAGCTTATCTTTTTTAAAGATAGGGTATTTAGGGAAATCCCTATAATCATTTGGGGAAATTCTCCTGCACACGGTAATTCCCATCGCTATCTTTGTGACGTGATAAAATAGATAAATGTAAACCTATAAACCACACCCATATGAAAAAGATTGTTTTTTTATCGCTTTTTGCCTTGTGCCTCCCTTGGATGGTTTCGGCGCAGAGCATAGATGACGACCTTTACTACACTCCTTCTAAGGATAAGAAGGAAAAGAAGCAGGAGAAGAAGAGAACATCTGCTCCGGCTGAAGAAATTGTAGTAAAGTCGAATGCACCGACTACGGTTTATACGTCGCCGGAGAATACTACTGTTGTAGTTCAGGATCGTAAAGGAAATGCACGTGATGTAGACGAGTATAATCGTCGCTATGATTCACGTGAGAATGACTTCGTAATGGAAGACGATACCTTATATATTAAAGAAAAAGCTGTGCCTGATCCGGAAGGGGAATGGGTAAACGGTTTCGATGGTTCGGAAGACGATTATGAATATGCTATGCGTATCGTACGTTTCCGTAACCCTCATTATGCAATAAGTATCAGTAGTCCATACTATTGGGATGTCGTTTACGGTCTGGATACATGGAACTGGAACGTATATACTGATGGAATGTATGCTTATGCTTTCCCTACTTTCTCTAACCGTTTGTGGTGGGATTGGCGTTATAACTCCTACGGATGGGGTGGCTATCCTTATTATGGTTGGGGAGGTTACTCGCCTTATTACAGCTACGGTGGCTGGTCCTATGGTTGGGGCGGCTTCTACGGTGGCTGGGGATGGGGACACCATCACCATCATTACTATCCTGGCGGTGGCTGGTATCCCGGTGGCGGTGGACACTGGGGAGGTGGTCATTGGAATAGCGGTAGCGTATATACGAATAGACGTCATGATGGAACACGTTATTCCAACGGAAATCGTATCTCTACTGCACAAGGAACTACACGTCGGGGTTCTGTAACGAATGGTGGACAAACCGTACGTCGTTCTTCGGATGCTACTTCCGTAAGACGCAGTACCGGTACTTCAGGTAGTACAACTCGTAGGGTGGTAGGTACTCGTTCAGGAAGTGAACGTCCGGGAATGAATACCCGAAGAGATGCTGCTTCTTCACGGAGATCGACTTATACTCGTCCCAGCAGTACGCGCAATAATTCATATAATAGTAGTAATGTGGAAAGTGTTCGTAATAGTGGAGGAACTTCTACCCGTTCTTCTTCTGTAGGAACTACACGTCGTAGTAGCACTTCTACATCGACTTATAATAGAGGTAGTTCGACTAATCCTACCAGAAGCTACTCTAATGATAATAGCAGACGTTCTAACAACAATAGTAGTACTACTCGTTCTTATAACAGTAGTCGTTCTTCTTCAAACAGTAGTTACTCTTCCGGTAGTAGCTCACGTTCGAGCAGCTATTCATCCGGTAGTAGTGGTGGAGGTTCTTCCAGTCGCTCAAGTGGTGGCGGTGGTGGAGGTTCCAGTAGAAGAAGATAACTATATGGAGTGTTTACCATAAAAAAGAAATGAGTATGAAAAAGAAATCAACGATAATAGCTTTGGCTGTGCTCGTAGCAACAAGTGTGAGCGCACAGACTGTATATGATGCAGCAAATATAATAAGTAAAGATTTGAACGGAACCGCCCGCTTTGTAGGTATGGGTGGTGCGATGGGAGCTTTGGGTGGTGATATTTCTACTATTGGAACAAATCCTGCCGGTATTGGTATCTATCGCAGTAATGATGCAATGGTTTCATTTGGCTTTTCCAGTATGGGAGTCGAGAGTAAGCTAGGAAGTAATACATTTAATAGTGATAAAAACCGTTGGAATTTTGACAATGCAGGTTTTGTGTTCTCTACGAAGCTCGGGAATGTAACGACCTTGCGTTATGTCAACTTTGGATTTAACTATCATAAAGCAAAATCATTCAATCGGACAATGACGATGGGAGGGCAATATGGTTTGTCGCAGACAGACTTGATGGCAAGCCAGGCGAATCAGATGTATAATGGTTACCCATCAAGAGTGGATCTTAATCAATTAACAATAGATGAGATCAATCCGTATGATCACAATAGTGTTGGTTGGTTAGGTGCTTTAGGCTGGGATGCCCGTTTGTTTGATAGAGATGATGATCCTAATAATCCTTATTATAGCTTAGGTATTAATCCTTATGCTACTTATAAGTCTGTAGAAAGAGGTGGAGTGGACCAATATGATTTTAATATTGCTTTTAATTTTAATGATCGCTTTTATTTTGGTGTTACCATCGGAGCATATGATGTAAATTATCGTAAGTCTTATTTCTATGGCGAAGATATGGGAAAGGGCGATGACTATAGTATTAGCAGTGAAAACCGTATCAATGGTGCAGGTTGGGATGCTAAGTTCGGTTTTATTCTTCGTCCTATGGAAGATTCTCCTTTGCGCCTTGGATTAGCCATCCATACGCCAACCTTTTATAAACTGACTTATACTACCAGAGCAGCTATACAATCGAATATTTGGTATGTGAATAATGAAACTGGTGAAGAGTTTCAGGAACATCTCTCTTATAGTACTTATTATGAATTGAATGATAAGGATATGAAGAGCGAGTTTGAATTGCGTACTCCGTGGACATATAATTTAAGTATAGGTTATACAGTGGGAAGTAATTTGGCTTTAGGTGCCGAATATGAGTACCAGGATTATTCGAAAATGGCTTTCTATTACCCGGAAGGTGATAAAATGGAGTATGAGAGTGAAGAAGCAAAAATTAATAATAAAGGAGTGAGTACTTTCCGTATTGGCGCTGAATATAAGGTAATCCCGGAATTTGCTCTTCGTTTGGGTTACAACTATAGCTCTGCTGCATTTAAGAATGATGCAGTTAAGACACTTCCTTATAATTCATTGAATGTAGATACTGACTTTGCAAATACGAAGTCACTGAGTAATTATACGTTGGGTATTGGTTATAGAAGTTCTTCATTCTATGCTGATTTGGCTTATAAGTATTCTACTCAGAAAGCTGATTTCTATCCATTTGCTTTGCCGGGTAATAATGGTAATTATGATGTACCGGCAGTAACGAAAGTAACAAACTCTCGTAGTCAGGTGCTATTTACTTTAGGTATGCGTTTCTAAACGAACAACAATATAAAGCAAATAACCTTTCATTGCAAACACCTTGTGTATTAAACCCAAGTCCCCGGAAACGATTGCAGCGCTCCGGGGACTTATTTTTTTAGTGATTGAAAATAGTGTTTTGCAAGGAGTTAACTTCTTGTTGACAAGAAGTTAAGAGTTTGTTAACAAGAAGTTAACTCCTTGTCGACAGGTTCTTAATAGGCTATTTTATCTTCCTTATCAGCCCATGCTTCAAAAGCTTTGATGGCTTCGTTGTGTAATAATACTTCCGATGGAAGTTTCCGGTCGGCGGGCTTTAGAGCGATCTCATCATAAATGAAAGAGTCGTCGAAACCTATATTTTTGGCATCAGTCTTATTGTTTCCGTAATACATTCTCTCCAGTCGTGCCCAGTAGATAGCGCCGAGACACATGGGACAGGGTTCGCAGGAAGTATAGATTTCGCATCCGCTGAGGTTGAAAGTACCCAACTTTGTGGCTGCTGCACGAATAGCACTGACTTCAGCATGTGCCGTAGGGTCACATGAGGCTGTTACGCGGTTCGTTCCGGTAGCTATAATTTCTCCATCTTTGGCAATGACAGCACCAAAAGGGCCGCCACCATTAGCGACATTCTCCGTAGAGAGTTCGATCGCTTTTCTCATTAATTCTTCTTTGGTCATAATGAAATGATTATTTTTAGTATTACTGACAAAGATAACAATGTTTTTTATATTCTCCAAGATTGTGAATCTGATTACAGGAGACAACTAAAATCATCTCCTGAAATGAAATAATCCGTCCCCTGAAATGATTTTTTTCATCTCAGGGGACGGATTATTTTATCTCGTGGAACAGATTTTCTTATCTTACGGGACGATTTACCAGTACCAACCTATACCTATAGAAGCCGGGTAGAGTTCCGGGCCTTTGTTCTTTTCAAACAAGGAAGTTAGTGCAAAACGGGCATTGAATCCCAGGCAACCGTAACCGGCTTGCAACAACAGGTTCATTCCAAGTGGATGGGTGTTCAGTTTATCGCTCAAAGTGTGTTTCTTATTATCATATTTAGCTCTGGATTTAACTCCCACGCGCCATTCTATTTCCGGACCGGCTGCAATGAAAGCACGGCGGCTGCCAAATTTGGTTTGCCACTCCAGGCTGACAGGTAGGCGGAAAGCCCAATAGCGCAGCCAACTCTTTTGATAATCTACATCGTCGGCTTGTCGGCAAACAGTGATGCCATCAATTTTTTCGAAACCATAGTTATCATCTAATTTGTAGACGATGCGTGCAAGTCCGAGAGTCGTAGTTAATCCCCAATGATTGTCTCGTGTAATAGCTACGCCGGTATTGAACAGATTAATTCCCCATTCCCAAGACTTAGAGCCAAGTTGTGGTACTTTGGCAGAATATTGGAACGTGCCGCTTGCCAGTTTGTTGAAACCGAAGTAAATAGCAGGGTAATGCGGATCAAAGCGGTAGTAGCCTTTCTTTTTCTTCACGAAAGGTACGGAAACTGTAGTGGTTCGCTCAATGCTGCGCCCGTCCAGATACACACCTTCAAATACCTGAGTATTCTCTATGGTGTCATTTTCAGCTTTCGCTTC
>Ga0192239_1047_pt1 | contig 46488 bp, 24 predicted proteins | sample Koala_Koa27_G3_FD_131231 | JGI IMG/M metagenome (GOLD analysis project Ga0192239, IMG submission 131231) | Enriched cells from koala feces incubated with labeled cellulose particles, San Francisco Zoo, California, United States - Koala_Koa2-7_G3 ... | reverse complement strand
GCATCTTCGAGAATAGATTCTTGCATTCCGGGAATTAGTTTATCGCATGTTGAGGATTGGCTTATCACACCAAAGAAATTACGGGAATAATCACTCATATTCATCATTTCGTCATAAGAAACAGTATGGTTCGTCTACAAACTCTCTAAGGAAGAATTATTAAACTTACTTTTGTAACCGAAATCAAGATGATAGAAATATAAAGATTAGTAACAAAGAAAACCAAAATGATGAAGAAGATTTTAGTTTTAATACTATGTGTATTAGTTTATAGCGCATTGTTTGCTCAATCCAATGAAGACAAGAAAACCGTATTTCAATTGAGCTTTGTCCCGCCTCTGAGTACCAATGGAGCCTATTCGCATCAGTATACGAATACTGTTTCACTCAACTTACTTGTAGGTATTTCCAGAAACGAGGGGGCATTCACCTGGGGAGGTATCTCAAACATTATTCTGAATGATGCCAAAGGTTTCCAAATGGCAGGACTTTCAAACTATATAGGAAATGACGGACAGGGAGTGCAGTCTGCAGGACTGGCTAATATAAATAAGAATAAGTTCAGTAGTTTCCAGATGGCAGGGTTGGCAAATACAGCTTCTGAAATGACCGGGTTCCAATTCGCCGGATTAGTCAATATTGCCAAAGAAGTAAACGGTTTGCAGGTTGCCGGATTAGTCAACATTGCAAAAGAGGTCAATGGCGTACAATTTGCCGGACTGGTTAATATAGCGGATAAGAGTGACTGCCCCATCGGATTAATCAACATCATTAAAAATGGTGAGATGGGGGTTGCCGTCACTTATGATGCACTGGGAAGTACAGTAGCTACATTCCGTTCGGGAGGCAGATACACTTATGGTATTATAGGCGTTGGATATAACCATAAAACTGAGAATAACTCATTGGTGGCTGAAGGTGGATTCGGTGCTCATATTCCTGTTACCTCCTGGTTCAGGATTAACAATGAACTTAAAGCCTCAACCATCGGAAACGATTCGGATGAACCTGTTTTGAATACTGGATACTCACCCATTCCGTCCTTCAGAATCGGGAAGCACATTGAGCTATTCGGAGGGGTAGGCATAAACTACATGATGACCAAAGATGCGAGCAACAGCAAAATATTCCCGAACCATTCCTTATGGAAAAAGACTGAGTCTACCAAACTGCAACAACTGTATATCGAATACCAGTTTGGTGTACAATATATATTCTGATAGTTCAATTCAATACTCTTTATACTCAATATCCTCTGAATCTACATTTTGACTGTAGATTTAGGGGATTTACAAAAAAAGGACTATATTTGCTCCGAATTCTAAAAGCAACTATTTTGGGCACAATTCTTAAATTTGTTATTGCTTAATATTAGCCTCACAAACCACAGGCTAATTTCTTTCGTTTGAATAATTCTTATTCAGACAGGTTTTTCATTTTATCATTTTTAGTATTAACTACATTGTCTCTGCAAGGCAATTGTAATTTGCTATTCAGACTTTTAGCAGGTTTTGCAGCAACCGTCTGAAAGTTATGGATGCGCTGAATGCGAATGGAGAATTTCGTAAAGAACATTAAGCAAGACATAGAAGTAGAAATCCAAAGAATTGAGCAACAAGATATTGATATCCTTGATAAGATAAAGCAAATAGTCGGCTTCATACAGACTTCACTCGCCCGACTAAAAGCAACCATTGCGGACTATCAGTTTATTAATCCCGAGGAGGAGATTCTTTTCTTTAAAGTCCGGAAACCGCAAATATCCGGTCTACTGATATTTTATATCCGTCTGTATCAGATTGAAAGGAATCGGATCGGGAAATCACCGTCAGCTCAATATAAATACCTGAAGGAGGAATATGAAAGTCTGAAGAATATCTCTTCGGACAAGAATTTCTATAACTATTATCAAGCCGGTAAAACAGACTCAGATCATCTGTATTTCATGAGAAAGCATTATGATATCCTTTCAGATGTTCACTGCCACTCGTTGGACAGAGATACTTCTTTTTCCACTTTGCATGATTCCAGCGTAGCAGAGATCTTAGCAAATAAGCAACCCACTCATTATCTCTCCACGGAGATTGATGCGTTATCGGAGAAACTACACCTAAAGTTCACTTCTATCATAGAAAGCAAACTATTGCAATGGACGGAAAGTAAGGTTTCATTGGTAGAATTCATTTATGCACTATATGCTGGAAAATGCTTTAATAATGGTAACACGAACCTGAAAGAAATCGCTTTCTGCTGCGAAACTCTTTTTGATATTGAGATTGGTGATTTCTACCGGATATTTCTTGAAATCAGGAACAGGAAGAAAAGCAGGACACAATTTCTGGATAAACTGAAAGAGAAAATAACCCAAATGATGGATGAACTTGACAGGTAAACAAAGAATTTTTCATAGCGTCTTGTGACATCTTGTGAATTATGTAAATGGCTAATATCCAACTTTGCCGGAAAATTACTTAACCCGCAAAGAAAGATAATAGTTTATTTATGGAGACAACAATTACATGGGAAGTAAAGGTGAAGAATGCCCCTTTATTAATTAAGAAATGCAGTCACTGCGAGAGTGACCGATTTTATTGTAGCGACAAGTTCAGGATGAATGCTCAAAAGAAGAACATAGATGTATGGTTGATTTACAGATGCGTGAAGTGTAACAACACCTGCAACCTCACTTTGTTATCACGCAGTAAACCGGATTTGATTGACAAGACATTATTCCATAATTTTTCAATGAATGATAAAGACACAGCCTGGAAGTATGCTTTTTCTACTGAAATGGAGAGAAAGAATAACCTGAGGCTGGATTATGGTAGTGTAGAATACGAAGTCATTCCTAATACCTCATTGGAAGATTTGCTGAATCTACCCAATGAGGTTATCAAAATCCACATCAAGTGCGAGTTTGAGTTTGATCTCAAATTATCATCATTAATCAGAAGGCGCTTCTCACTCTCTGCCAATCAGGTGAAACGTATGTTCGAAGATGGTATCATTACGATTTCAGGAAACAAACCACCTCAGAAGCATAAAGTGAAAAATGGGGATATGATTCTAATACAAAGAGAGGAATTAAGTAAGCCTGTCAACCGTTTCATTCATGATATAAGGTAAGGACTGACGTATCTTCTCAACAGGCCAGTTCCACCATTGTATCTGTTGCAGCTTGGCGATTGTCTCTGCCTCAAATCGCATCCGTATTTTCCTGGCAGGTGTTCCTCCCACTATGGTGTAGGGAGGAACATCTTTAGTTACTACTGCCCGGGCTGCGATGACAGCTCCATCTCCTATATGCACGCCTGCCATAATAACGGCTTCATAACCTATCCAGACATCATTGTCTATAATGATATCGCCTTTATTATCCCATGCTGAAGTTACATTTTTCTTATTCAATCCCCATTCTTCAAAGAACAAGGGGAATGTGTAGTTGGACAAGGATTTCAATGTATGGTTGGCACTGTTAAAAAGAAACTTTGCACCACAGGCAATAGAACAGAATTTGCCGATTATCAGGCGGTCTTGGTTAATAGGATAATGATAGAGGACATTATTCTTCTCAAATTGAGCCGGGTCATTTACAAAGTCATTGTATATGGTATAATCACCAACTATGATATTCGGATTGTTGATAATGGTATTCAAATAGATAGTCTGATAATCGTTGGTACGCGGATATGTTTTCGTATTCATTGTAATTACTTCTTTTTGTATGTTTAGTATTTTAATATCTTGTGACGGAAACGGTCACAATCAAGTTGGGCAACAGACTTAGCTGTTGCCCTATCATACTAAACGAAGCTATTTACAAAGTTGCCATTTCATGATGATTAAAGACTATGGTTCATATCACATAGCAAAGATACGATCTTTTCAATAAGTAGTACGAGCAACAGGTAAATTATGTTTTATCGGCTCTATCATAAAAGAAAACTCATAATTATCATAAGGAATCATATATTGAGCTTCCGGTAGTGCTCCCCAACTATCTATACACCCTATTCCCATCTGTTTCTTATCAATACAAAAATTAGTTATATCCTCTTCAACCAGTTCGCCTGAATGACTCTGTCTTTTTTCCCACCCATCATCTAAAGATGATATACCATAATGTAAAGCAGATGCAGAAAAAGGAATTTCAGCAATAAACTGTAAGCCATTACCCGCCATATCCATCAGTTTCCACCAACGAACGTCTGTCTTGGTTCCACTCTCCTGGGGACGTACATAACCATAAAATTGTTCTGTCACACTTTGATGATAAATCCCCAAGCAAGCCCCTGACTTACGGTCTGCATAATTCTCAAATGGACCACGACCATAATAAGATATATACTCGAATGATTTAGGCATAACCAATTGCATTCCAAAACGGAACATATTCGGATTTTTTGCAGTCTTGTCTACAACCATCTTCTGAGTAACTTTGATAGCCCCCCTGTTATTTATTACATAAGTAAGATATAGTTGAGCTGAAACTTTTTCCATATTATAAATTGCCCGAACTGTAATGAAATCATCATTTTTTTCATGTTGCAAGGAAACTAAGTTCATTTCCGGTTCCTTCCAAACCGCATATTTCTGTTGTAACTTTGCACCAAAATCCTTATCTGTCGGAGCACGCCAAAAATTAGGTGTTAACGCCTCTCCTTCTTTTATCATAGAAACACTCCCAAACTGATAATGGCTTATATAACCACTAACTTTATCAAAAATCACTTCAAATGATTCTCCCCGAACAGTTAAGCAATTTTTATTTTCATTATTTATCTCTGGAACGGTTATTGCCGAGTTACCTTCTTTCTCATTTACCAATTCCATAAAAGGGAATTTATATGGAGCCAATTCTAACTGATCATAAGCTATTATATACCCAGCAGGAAGCAATCCTTCACGTTGTTTCAATTTATACCTTACATTAAGTAGTAGTTCTCCCTCCCGCTCTATTCCATCTAAGTTCAACTTCAAAGTACTCTTCTCCCGGGGCATGACCGAGAGTTGTTCCATTCGGCCAGAACGAATAATTTCTCCATCTCTCAATATTTCCCATTCCATACAATAAGCAGAAAGATCCTGAAAAAAGTTCTCATTAAATACATTGATCTCACCATCTTTCAGATTGCCAGCAGTAGTCCAAATATCCTGATAGAAGTATTTTACTTCATACGCATGAGGATGAAGCTTACGGTCAGAACTTACCAAACCATCATTACAACCATTCTTATCACTTGCATCAAAACGATTAAAATCTCCACCGTATGCATAAATTGTTTTCCCATTCTTTCCTATCCATCGAGGACTCTGATCCACAAAGTCCCAGATAAATCCACCTTGAAACTTCGAATATTTACGAATCAGATCCCAATATTTTTTCAAACCACCTTGTGAATTTCCAATAGAGTGAGCATATTCACATAAAATAAATCAATGGCTTTTGTTCTACCTCATTCTCACAATAACGACTACAATTATCATATCCGTAATACATAGGACAGAAAGCATCAGTTTTACCCTTCGTTCCTGCCTGCTCATACTGAACCACACGACTCGAATCTTCTGATTTAACCCAATCGTAGGCAGCTTCAAAATTTGGTCCATACCCACCTTCATTTCCCAATGACCAAAAAATAATACTCGTATGATTGAAGTTACGTTGTACATTACGTTGATTACGTTCAAGATGTGCTCCCCTATATATTGGTGCCTTAGCCAAAGTTTCCTTTCCATATCCGGAACCATGTGATTCAATGTTAGCTTCAGCTACCACATAAAGCCCATACTTATCACACAAATCATACAAGAAAGGATCATTAGGGTAATGTGAAGTACGTACCGCATTTATATTGAGTTGTTTCATTATCTGAATATCCTGAATCATACGCTCACGAGAAATTACATATCCTCCATCCGGATCTATTTCATGACGATTGACTCCTTTAATCAAAACAGCTTGTCCATTCACTAGTATTTGTGCATTCTTTAATTCTACTTTCCTGAACCCCACCTTTATTGGAATTACCTCAAGCACTTTATTTCGATCTTTCAAAGTAGTACGAAGCATGTACAGATTAGGAGTTTCAGCAGTCCATTTATACGGATTCCGCAGTTTTATAGCAGTACTAATCAGCCCAGAACCTTTCACTTCTGTATTGGCTATCAACTTATTTTGAATATCAAAGAGTTCAAATACAATACTACCATCTCCTTTCAGGTTTAAATCGATATTCAATACGCCATCTCTATATTGACTATCTAAATCCGAAGTTATACGAATATCCTCAATTCGCTTTCGATTACGTGCATATAGATAACAATCGCGACCAATGCCACTATAACGAATAAAATCCTGATCTTCCAGATAAGTTCCATCACACCAACGGAAAACTTGAAAAGCAATAAGATTCCTCTCTCCTGTTTTAAGGTAAGGAGTAAGATTAAATTCGGCTTCGAGTTTACTATCTTCACTATAACCAACAAACTTTCCGTTCACCCATAAGTACATATTGGACGTTACAGAACCGAAATGAGCTACAATATCCTTCCCCTTCCAAGCTGACGGAACCATAATTTCACGCCGGTATGAACCTACATGGTTTTCTTTAATAGGAACAAAAGGAGGATTATTTTTATACTGATTTCTCCAGGCATACCCATAATTCAAATAAACAGGGTCACCATAACCATTGAGTTCCCATACTGCAGGAACTTGCAAATCATCCCATCCTTTATCATTGTAGTTCACTTGCCAGAAGTTCGTCGGTCTCGAATCTGCATCTCTTACCCAGAAAAACTTCCAAAGACCATTTAAACTCATATAGTTTTTCGATTTCTCTTTTACAGCCAATTGTGCAGCTTCTATATTTTCATAAGCGAAAAAGTCAGCATGCATAGGAGCACGGTTTATAGCGTTAATCTCCGCATCCTGCCACTCATTAAAAGTTTGTGCATGCAAAGAACACATACACAAACTTATCATCCCTATTAATAATTGTTTTTTCATGGATTAAAAATTCAAGATTCACTACCTCTAACCAACAATATACTTACCAAACTTAAACAAGGATATAAGTTTAGCTATAATATAGCATACTACATAAGTGATTATAGCCGTAGCAAATATAGCCAATGGAGGAGACATTACAGGATTACATATTCCAAATACATATGGTAAAATCAGCATATGCATAAGGTACATACCATAACTCATAGCTGAAACATCACAGATTGCCTTGTATATTCGGGCTCTCGCACAAGTTATTTTCCGTATCAGCATAAATGCCCCAAAACTCATCAATACCGGTGCTATGGATGTGGTCTGCCAACTTAACTCTAACTGCCTTACCTCTTCCACTGTAAACGAACGTGTATAGAATGACCCTATACAGAATAAATATCCGACTAAAAAGCAAGGTAGAGCTATATATAACGTCTTTTTAGTAGACCAGTCCAAATATTTACGGATGTAATGAGCCATCACTACATATCCGACATAACCAGATACGTAATAAAACAAAGGATATGGATTCCACCAACATTCCCCAAAAACATCTCCGAAAATCTCATGAGCATGCCAGAATAGTGTAGTAAACAACCAGATACCCAAGAACACCTCTTCTTCACGACGGCTGACACGTTCCAACCACGGAGACAGCACAGGCATTATCAGATAAATACCCAGCAGCATATATATAAACCATAAATGAGAAGCACGAGGAATAAAGTTAATAAAGATGTGGGACAAATTATTCTTCACCTCTTCATTGCTGAATTCACCCCATAATCCTGGCAATACGGCATACATAAAGAGCCATATCACAAAAGGAATTACCACACGCATAAAACGTTTGCGGAAGAATGTTTTCGTATCCGTCCGCAAAGGTATCAAAAGATAAGCCGAAGCTATAAGAAATAAGGGAACAGCCGGACGTACAAAACCATTTATCAGACATACACTCCAACGCCCCAGTTCAGATGGAAAAGAAAAAGAGTAATCATTTGAATATACACACTCCGAGTTATGCACCACCATCACCATAAAGCAGGCAATAACACGTAACCAATCCAGAAAAACAATACGATTATTTTTGTAACTTTGCATAATAAATACTGATCTCAATCTAATGTTATTTCACTTCAAATTTTCCTTGTAACTTTATATCTTGTGAAGAACTTCCCACCATTACCGCAAACATGCCCGGTTCTACTACGAAATGATTATCCTTATTCCATAATCCCAACTCTTGCGGGGTAAGCACGAAATCAATCACTTTTTCTTCGCCCGGTTCCAGATGGATACGTTCGAAGCCACGCAATACTTTTACATATGTAGTCACAGAACTCATCTCGTCATGCAGATAAAGCTGAACGACTTCATCTCCGGCTACTTTTCCTGTATTCTTCACTTTACAACTCAGCTTCACACTACCTTGTACACCAATGACCGGATTCTCTATCTTTAAATCACTATAAGCAAAAGTAGTATAACTCAAACCATATCCGAAGGGATAAAGCGTACCGGTAACACGTACAAAACCTTTTGAATCGGAACCCGGTTTAAAAGGAAAGCAAAAGGTATCTGCCCTACCGAACGGGGAAAGGTTACCGCCAATTTACCACCCGGATTATAATCACCGAAAAGTACTTGTGCCACAGCATCTCCCATAAATTCTCCCGGGAACCAAGCATGTACAATACCCGGAATATAACGCTCAGCCCAGTTGATGGTGGCGGCGCGTCCGTCTACCAGTAACAAGATCACAGGTTTGCCCGTTGCGTATACAGCTTGCAACAGTTTTTCCTGTCGTCCGCACAAATCCAGATTGGTACGGGAATATTCCTCACGCACCGTCTTCTCATTTCCTCCCAGTACCATGATGGCTACGTCCGATTCCTTTGCCAAGGCTACAGCCTCATCCATCATAGCCTGTTCTTCCTGATCCAATGGTACTTCGTAAAGCTCGCTCTCCGGAAAATATTTATCAATAATGTCTGTTCCTTTTGCATAGCGAACCTCTGCATCAGGCAAATACTCTTTTATTCCCTGATATACCGTCTTTATCGGAGCATTAGCCGGACCATAGCGACAAATCAGGTTCTGCACTTCATTCGCATTAGGACCAATCACTGCTACTTTCTTCAAATCTTTGGATAGTGGCAGGATATTATTCTCATTCTTCAATAAAACGATAGATTCTAAAGCCGCTCTCATGGATACTGCCTGATGTTCCTTGCTATGCACCACCTTTTCAGGATGTTTTGCATCTCCTTTATAAGGATTATCAAACAACCCCATCCCAAACTTTACCCGCAACACATCTGCTACACGGCTATCAATCGTCTGCATGGAAACCTTTCCTTCACTAATAGCCTGCTGAAGCGGACGAATGAAGTTCTCGGGCAAAGTAAAGTTAGTACGCACATTCAGTCCCGCATTTACTACCTGGGCAGCTCCATCTACAGCATCGGCAGCCACCTGATGCTTGGAATAAAGAAATTCTACCGCTTCACTGTCAGACACTACATAACCTTTGAAGCCCCATTCGTGGCGAAGTATTTCAGTAAGGAAATGATAGCTTCCGGTAATCGGTTCACCATCATAGTCATTATACGAACTCATGACTCCCAATGCTCCGGCTTCACAGAAAGCCTTGCGGAAAGGTTCGATATAAAGAGTCCGCATCTCGCGCGGTGCTACGTGTGGATCGGTACGGGTACCGGCATCACGCCCACCAACAGGGATACTATATACTGCAAAGTGTTTGGGAGTGGCAACCAGCCCTTCTTGCTGAAGTCCTTTAATCATCCGTTTTCCAAGTTCTCCCACCAGAAAAGGATCTTCTCCATAACATTCTACTACACGTCCCCAACGCGGATCTTGTGCAATATCCAGAATAGGAGAATAAATATTAGTATAACCTAACGCTTTTGCCTCTTCAGCGGTGACCTGAGCTATTTCACTGATCAGTTCCTTATTCCAGGTAGCCCCCTGTCCGCATTGGGCAGGGAACATGGTGGCCCGGTCATGGCAAAGTCCGCGAATTCCTTCGTTGGTGAAATCGACAGGTATTCCCAGACGGGTCTGCTCCACAAACCATCGCTGAATGGTCTGCCGATTTTCTACACTATTTACATAAGGGTATGATAAAGAAGAACCGAAACGTCCCAAGCCATTGGCCTGTTCATCTATATTGGCTATACCGTCCTTCCAGATTTCATCTTTCCACTTCTCAGTAGGAAGAGAATCTTTCAGTACACGGCCGGACCCGTACAAGGTAGCCATCTGGCAAGTTTTCTCCTCCAAGGTCATCTGCGACAGCAGGTCTTGTACTCTTGCCTCTATCGGTGCCGAAGGATCTTCGTAGATATCCTTCACACCGTTCTTGTTAAAATCAATCCAGCCTTTCTTATATATACCGGGATTATTACCCGCATACACACCCGCACAAAGCGATACAGCAATACATAAAGCGATTCTTCTTTTCATAGCATCTTTTTAGTTTTCCATTTCAAATATTAGTTCTCCACCCTTCATCAAGTCGAAATGAGAGAATCTCGGTTCTGCCAAATCTTCACCATTCAACTTCATGGAGCGAATATACTTATTTTCCACACTATTATTCTTCGCTTGGATTACAAAATCTTTCCCATTACTCAAATGAATAGTCACTTTATCGAATATCGGACGGCCAATTTCATAAACCGGGCGGCCCGGACAGAACGAATAGAATCCCATAGCACTCAATGCATACCAAGCAGACATTTGTCCAACATCCTCGTTTCCGGAAAGCCCGTTAGGATCATTATGGTAGAGTGTACGAAGAATATGGTCTACTAAAGCCTGTGTCTTGCGAGGTGCACCGGCATAATTATAAAGGTATGGAATATGATGACTTGGTTCATTGCCATGTGCATACTGGCCAATCATTCCGGTAACATCGGCAGCGGCATTCGGATCACCCGTCAGTTCGGAACTTGTAGTAAACAGCGTATCCAGATGGGCCTCGAAAGATTTCTGTCCTCCAACCAGTTCCATCAGTCCTTCTACATCTTGTGGAACAAACCATGCCCATTGCCATGCATTCCCTTCTACGTAATTACTGGGACGTTGCACGGATGCCGGATCAAAAGGCGTAATCCAACTGCCATCGCTCAGACGTCCCCGCATCAGTTTAGTTTCCGGATCAAAATAGTTCCGATAGTTCCTGGAAAGCTCCATATATTTATCATAAAGGTCTTTACGGTTATGCTCCTTCATCATCTGGGCTATCAGCCAGTCATTATAAGCAAATTCCAGCCCTTGTGAAACAGAACCACCTACCTTATCGCAAGGAATATATCCCAGTTCATTCTTATATTTAATGGATACAGGCATCAGTTTCCCATTCAGAATCTGGCGATCCATCATCGGCGTAACACCCGTAGTATCATATACCGATGAACGTATGCATGCTTCCAGTGCCTTCTTTACATCAAAATCGCATTGTTTCTTCATCATAGCGTCGGCTATGACAGAAACGGCATGGTAACCGATCATAGTACCAGTTTCATTAGAAGCCAGTTCCCATTTAGGCAAGATACCACCCTCATCATACTTACGAAGCAGTGAACGAATGAAAGCCTGATTCTGCTCTGGTGTAACGATGGTATAGAGAGGATGAGCTGCACGGAAAGTATCCCAGAGAGAGAACACCGTATAATTTGTATAAGAAGCATCCTGCTTAATCTCATGTCCCATTGTACGGTAACGTCCGTCTACATCGGATGCCAGGCTCGGCTGGATAAAGGCGTGATACAGTGAAGTATAAAATACAGTACGGCTATCATTGTCCGAGGTTTCGATATCAATCTTTCCAAGGGCTTCATTCCAGGCAGTATTCGCCTGTTTCATGACACCTTCAAAGTCCCAATTGGGGATTTCGGCCTCTACATTCAATCGGGCGCCCTCTTCGTCCACACTTGAAATACCTACCTTTGCCAATACGCGTCCGTCAGCAGGGAGATTTCTAAAACTCATCACTGCCTTAGCGGTATTGACTGTTACAGATGTACTATCCGGTTGATACTCAGTTCCCGAATACAATTTATAATCAAACGGACTGGAAAACACTGCATAGAAATATACATAGTGACGCTTAACCCAACCAACAGTATATTTCATTCCTGCTATGGTAGAATCATTCACCACACGAATCTGAGTAACAGGATGCTGATGACCATGAATGGTAGGTTCCATATCCACAATCAGACGGGCATCACTTGCCTTAGGGTAAGTATACCGATGCAGGCCTGCACGCAAAGTAGCGGTCAGTTCCACATTGATAGAATCATCCTGCAACAGTACTTGATAATATCCCGGCCGGGCACTCTCTTGTTCATGCGAGAAACGAGAACGATAGCCTTCATCCGGGTTTTCTGCTGTCCCGGCAATCAAAGGTTTCTCGCCGACTACGGGCATAAAGAGTATATCGCCATAATCTCCAATACCCGTTCCACTAAGATGGGTATGGGTAAAGCCCATGATAGAAGTATCGTCGTAATAATAGCCGGAATAGGCATCCCAGCCAAAGAGACGGGTATCCGGACTCAACTGTACCATTCCATGGGGTAAAGTTGCACCAGGGAAAGTGTGGCCATGTCCACCAGTCCCTATAAATACATTCACGCTATCGGTATACTCCTTGGGGAGATCCTGTTCTGCACAGGAAAACAATCCAATTCCTGAGGCCAACAACAGCATGCAGAGTTTATTCTTCATAAAATTATATGTTTATGTTTTTGTTATAAAAGCAAATATTTATATGTCAACAATCAGTCGTTACTTGATACGTGTAAGATTCCAATTAGCTTCAACCTTCATAGCCTTCCCTTTCATACGGATAATCAGTGGATAACAAGGCTTTACTGCTACATCTCCCGCACCCGGTCCATCTTTAACGGTTGGATTGGCCGGTATTCCCGAAGCCTCGCCCAATACCACTTCCACCACTTCTCCCTCAGGAATATCGAATTGTACGGAAGCAGAAGAAGTGCGGCAAGTAAAACCAGATTTATGAGGATAGGAGAAAGTATTATGAATCCGTTCGTATACCTCGCTGCCTGTCAATGTAGTTGCTGTCGGCTGTCCATCCATAATCGGTTTTTCATTGAACAGGATGACATATTCGTATAAATGAGAAGAATCGGATGTACAAGTATATACATCTTGCAAATGTGTACCTTTTAAGTTCAGGCTCCGTTTCATCCTGACTCCGGGATAAGCCGTAGTGGTTTCTGCCTCAGCATATCCTCCGTCAGAACGGGGATTGAATTTCCAAAGTTTACCCACACTCCTTTTCTGATCCTTAGCATCCACAGTCACCGTATTGTGCGAAAGAGTACGCTTATACCATTTCAAATAATCCGGAACTCCATAACCGGAAGTTCCGAAGTCAGATACCAGCTCATTCTTACCATCATGAATCGTAATGGAAAGTTTATCCGGATGACCATGTCCGATACCTTCTCCACCAAATTTCAATACAACGGTACGTGCATCACTACGTAACAAGCAGAAACCGGAAGTATCAAACGAATGACTCTGCTGTAACAGACTCTCTCCGGATGCTTTTATCAACTGGTTACTTAGCAAAGCTTCGGGATCCAGTCTCTTTTTCTGAGCATAAGTCAGTTCCAGTACACGTTTCAGGAAAGGATCGTTATACCGGGCATTTGCTACCTCATACAAGGCTGATTGAGACAGAAGATTAGCCCCATACCATCCATCGCTATGTGCAGGAAAAGATAAATCTGGATATGTACCCTTTACCGGTTCCACAAACATATCGTGCAAATCCTTATCAAACAGTTTTATCCCCCGGCATTTTACTGCATTAGCAGTGAACAGCAAGGCTTCCAACGGATAATAATGATAATGGGGAGATCCCTCATTTATCCAGCCATCGTTATTTTTATGTTTTTCAATCAGGTAGTGGTAGCCATACTTATCCTTATTGATTGCTACATTAACAATAGAGTCATTTTCCAAAGCAATGCCTAAGGCAGCCAATCCACTATTATGCCACATCTGCCAGTTAGCCCCGGCCGGACGATGCAACAATAAAGTAGCGGCAGGTTGCAGATATCCTTCTTCTATCGCTTGAACTTCCTCTTTTGATAAAACTGGTTTAACAGCCATATAGGCCATTGCCACTTTAGTAGCCCAGTTGGCCTCATCCAGACTCTGAGCAAATGCTTTCCCACTATGTTGATCAGTGGCTTTCCTACCTGAGTTATGCTCGAACCAACCGGCATACTTACCTGCATAATCCAATAACATGGTACGGATATAATCAGCATATTGTTGTTTTCCGGTGGCCAGATAAAGGTACATACACTGATACATGTAATCTCTGTTCAGCATGTGTACTTCATAAATCCACGCCCAGTCATAACGGTTGTTTCCAATCCACTCTTTATCGCAAGCCGAGCAATATTGTGCCAAAGGCTTATCCCAACGGAAAGTAAATTGCAGATTATGTACCGGACAGAAGTAATCATGAAAATGTCCTCCTTCTTCTTTAGGTACTCCCAACGGATGCTTACGTCTTTCTTTCACTTTCTGTTCCAAATCGGCTATGATTTTCTTTCCCCACTGTGATTTTGCCGATGAGCGAATAGCAGCAACATCTTCATCAGAGAAGAAATAAAAACCTTCGTTGCCTTTCTTAGCTATAATTGACCAATCGCCGGAATAATAAGCTTGATTCAACAAACGGAGCTTAGTAGCATCGCCCTGACGGATAAACAGATTCTCCAGATCTTTGTATAAGTAGAATTGCAACCAGTAACCACGGTTATATTTCTCGCGTGTGGTTGAAGCTTGCATCCATTTAGCATACCACAAAGGTTCTACTCCATATTGGCGTGCCACCTGAACGGCTTGCCCGGCATTCTTCCAGATATCTTCAGACATCCGTTTGCCTAAAGCAACATAATCATTATAAGTAAACTTGGAAATATCAATCACCTCACAGGCATCGTCAATACCCAGTTCTTTAAAGTCAATCACGGTCTCCATCTTTGTATCACCATCGAGGTCATATTCAATATGATCGAAGAAACCATTATTGTCACGGTCGCTATAAAGTACTGTAGCAAACTGTTTCGGATCGCGGAAGCCCATCCACATACGGTCCCATCCCTGGAAGTATTCCGCATTCTGATCAATACGCCAAACTCCGGTTTCTGCCCCATATAGGTGCAGGCGACCGTCAAAACGACTGATATAGAGTTGAGCATTACCCGAATTATCCATGTCCCACTCACCGCGGTCACCGGCAGTATCACTCTGTTTGTTGTTGTCGATACCACCCTTATTCCATCCTACCTTAAACGGATCTTTGGGATCATAGAACTCTACACGTTCCCAACGGCTGCAATCATCATCTTCATCATAGATAAAGTTGATACGGTTCCACTTGCCACGCTGGAAGATCAGTTCCTGGACACTGTCATGATCCGGATATATTAATTCCGTCAGTTGACGATAACGGGGGTCCATAAAGAATTTATCAGCCTCGGGCATTCCACGCAGGTTTCTGATAGGGTGAACCTGATCCATATAATCAAAACCTTCGCCTTGGAAACCGATAGTGAAATCAAAGTCAAACTCATTACCAGTGGCATTGTCGTTATCAATATCCACAGAGAGCGAAACCCAGTCTATCCGTCCTTCTACCTGACGATTCACATAACTGTTAGAGGGAACATTCGGATCATGAATTTTCGGAGAATCCAATAAACGAATAGCCATTTCTGTCCTATTGTCTTTATCCGGATCATAGAACAAGAAGGGATTCTCCCAGTTCAAGCGCAAATCCTTCATATCATACGTAGAAGTATGTATCTTCATGAAAGCAGACTGACCACTATAGTCCTCATAGAAATCGGACAAACCGCTACGATCCCAACATTGAAGAGTAAAGTTATTCCAATTGATATAGTTGAAAACATTATCATGGTCCAGATCGAGCATTATCATATAATGTCCGTTAGGCCATACTTCCCCTGTACGTTCTTTCGGGTATTCAATGACAATCTGCATATCTGCTTTTCCATCTCCGTCTGTATCTACCCAGTCGATGATCAAGTCTCCCTGACCTCCGTAAATACCATCCCGATTACGGTCAATCAATAGGCAGTCGTTTACCATATCACCTTCCAGGTCACCTTCCTTCATATTGCCGTCATCGTCCAGCCACAGGATAGGGATATTATTGTGGGTAACGGACTTTATGGCATCCGGTTTGCCGTCTCCGTTCAGATCCAGGTACTCCGGTTTATAACCAACCGGTGGAGGAGGGAGACGCAATGGGGTTAATTGGGTACGTATGTTCCAATACTCTTTGGGAGATTCTTGAGCCCGACTATTTTGGGGTAATCCAGTAAACAGGAACAATGCGGCACAAGCTATTCTAAATAAATTCTTTCTGTTTTTCATGATATCCTATATATTACCAATTATCCGTCCTGAATGAAGATGCCGGAAGACCGGACATATTATAAAGAGTACCTTTTATATAATCTTTAAAAGCATACCGTACAGCCACCGGCTGTTCCACTTCCGGACTTGACACAATAACCGTTTGTGCATCCTTGCCAAAGCGTGCATTGGCAGGATGAAATACTTTATCCTCACCGGCTACCTCAAACCCTGTCAATTGTTGGCGATACGTAGTCAATCCCTTGCCCATTTCATCAAACGACAGAGTTATCTTATTTCCTTCCGTCTGCATAGACTTATATAACGGACCGGTAGTAGGAAAACCTTTCTTACCATAAGTCCGCCCCAACGCCATATATGCAAAGCGATTGCCTACCGCTTCTTTCTCCATCGGATGTATAGTACGCGCATCGCCGATATCAGTCAGAATGATCATGCCGGATGAAGGAATCAATTTCAAGCATGCTGTTTGAGCTTCTCGCAGGTAAACTGAATTCTCTCCTTTTCCTTCACCTTTATTATAATTGAATGGAGCGATCTGGGCATAATAGAAAGGGAATTCTCCCATTCCCCACTTCTTCCGCCAATCATTTATCAATGAGGGAAACAATTGGGTATACAAATCGGGAGCATCTACATTGGCTTCTCCCTGATACCACAGGCAACCCCGTATACCATATCCTACAACCGGACTCAACATTCCATTATAGAGAATGGAAGCATTGTGTACATCCTCTAAATCTCTGTAAGGTTCTATCGCTTCCTTGCTCATCCAAGCCTCTACCCGCGAACCACCATAACTGGCATGGATAATCCCCACCGGTATCCTGAGTACCTCATTCAGCTTACGTGCAAAAAAATATCCGGCAGCCGAGAAGTCGGGAACAGTTTCAGAAGAAGCTTCTTGCCAAATACCTTCACAATCAGTCAGGGGTGCGGAAGTCATCTTACTTCCCACCATGAACATACGGATTTCAGGATTTTCAGAAGTGACTATAGCATCCAACGAACCAAGCACCGGGTCGCCATACCGTCCACTAACACGCATATCCATATTGGACTGACCTGAACAAAGCCATACCTCACCAATCAGCACATTTTCAATGCATACCACTTCTCCGTCGCTTATCTCCACGATATAGGGACCACCGTATACTGGTGTTTCCACTTTTACTTTCCAGTTGCCCAATTCATCGGTCCGTGTCGTATATTTCCTGTTATTCCACGAAGTCTTTACGGCGACCTTCTGTTGCTGCTTGTCGCTGCTTCCCCAGATGGCTACCATACTTTGCTGCTGCAATACCATTCCGTTCGAAAAGAAGGACGGAATGGTTATTTTAGCTTGCGTTCCTTCTGCCAAAAGCAAAAAGGACACAAGCAAAACTATTACAAAACGAGGGCTTTTCATGATTTATTCTCTTGCGGGCATCTTGAATGTCAATGGTTTTTCTTTCCTGAGCATACGAGCAGCCTCACCGGTGAGCCACAGATAGTGATCGGAAGGTTTCCCGTCCATGTCGATGAACTTGGCTATATCGCTTACCGGATGATTTCCCGTACACTTGAAGATGGCAGTACCTTCGTCCACTTCATCGAACATCGCCACGTAAATCATCTCCGCACCTACCAACATAGCCGTGGAAAGCTGTTGCCAGTAGAAGCGTCCGCCTTGGCGGGGAATACTGCCTACAGGCTTTACATCATCTGGAAATTCCAGTTTACTGAGATTATGCCAGCTGAATCCGGGAGTCACAGCAGGCACATAGTCTACACCATTTTCCTTGCACCAGCGAAGGTCCCCGATTAGCAAATCACGGAAACGATCCATATCGTTATGTAACAGAGGAGAAAATCGTTGGATAGTCCACGGCAGTACAATGTCTGCTTTCTTGATGACTGTATGCAAATAAGGGTCGTTAATACAATCGGCTTCCAGACTACGCCAGAAGGTAGGAACGCCCAGCATCACCGTGCAACCGCCATATACAGGGTCGTTCTGTAGAAAGTTAATCAAACGTTCCAAACCGATATTTCTTATATTATAAGGACGGTCAGGGAAACCGATGCCCCATATAGCCACTACGGGCTTACCGTTATGGTGAAGATAAGTTTTCTTCCCTACCTGATTAGTCACTTCCAGATCATCTACCAGTCTTTTCCAATCCTCCATAATTACGGAACAATCTTCGCCTGACTTTTTCAGTCCAGACAAATCATACATGACAGCTATAGCACGATCGTACTTTGAAGCTGCTTCCAAAGCATTTGCCAGAATGCGGTTGGGAACCGAGTTATTCTGGGTTCCACGTGCATAGTCAAAAAAGCGTTGTACAAACACTCCGTCTACTCCATAGTCTTTCATCCACTTGAAGTGGAGATCAACTGTGGATTTATCGGCAGAACTGAATATACGTGCCTTGCTTCCGTCGGCAAGCCGGAAAGAAGTCTCATAAGTCTTCTCATACTCACTTACATCGGGCCATACATCGATGGTACAATGGTTTTCATCAAACTTGTTTGCGGCACCGTAATGGCCATAACCCTGGTTTGTACCATCCTGCGGGCCACGGAACCATCCCTGATACCCCGCCATAATCAATCCTTTGTAACTTGGATAAGAAGTTTCCTGAGAGTGCTTGGGGCCGGCATAAGCCAACATGCTCATGCCGAGGATGCCCAAAGTAACAAATAACTTATTCTTCATAATTCACTTTTATATATCTGTTATTTAAAAAAACGTTCTACCTATCTCTTTTTATCAATCTGTGGGGCCATCCATCAATAAATCATGCTCCTTCTTCTTAGTATTCCCGCTTTGAGTGTCTGCTTTGTCCAACTCAATGGCCATCACCTTGAACAGAGATTTCCAAAAAGCACTTGTTTCTTCCGTCCATAAGCGATAGTCAATAACGGAAAGAAACATATTTACATTTCCAAAAGCATATGTAACCAAGGCCACTCCTTCCGGTTTCTTCAAAGCTTCATACAAAACTACCTGTGCACACTTCCAGTGTTCGGGCGTATTGTTAAACAAAGTCCAGTCCGTACGTGAAGCACTAAACACGGTATTTCCTTTTTCTATCAGCCCCCAGCCATACCATGTTTCATTATATAGCGATCACCGTCCATTTCACCAAAATAGAGGTCGGGAAGTTCAAAGTAGCTTCCCCAAGTAGTACTCTTATTGGTTTCAAGGGAGGATGCACGACGGTCTGTCAGTCTCACATCTTCCGGCAACCATTTACAAAAAGCATCGCTCAACCTACTACCGGAACTCAAGACAAGTAACATACCTCCCTTTTTCTGCCATTTCTTCAGCATGGGCTGAACCTTTTGCAAGTCTTCCGCCGTCACGTTTTCGGCATCAATAATCCAAAGGTTGGTTTTCTGGGGATTATCAGTTAGGGATACGCCTACCTTAGTAAGAAAATCAAGCAGTTCCAACTGCGCAGTACCAAGCATATAGGCAACCCTGTACAGTGGCAGTGGCATTTCGGGCTTCGCCGAATGCTTCACTTCTTTGTAAGGTGTCCACATGTCGCCTTTCAATGCAGCCTGTAAAGCTTTGAACATAGGCAACGGTTTGTATAAAGGAAGTTGCGGGTCGAGTCCTGGATTGAACGTAGTAACGTAGGGTGGTACACGCTCATATTGATACCCTGGTTTTCCTTCTTCGTATGGTTTTCCAGCAAAGATACCGTCCGTCATATTTGGCAGGCGCTTAAAGTCATGGTAGCCCAAGTTCATGTGTTCCAGTCCGAACCAGCAAACTTCCGAAGGTGAATAGTAAGAAAGGTATGGGAGAGCCATCTGCTTCACATTCTGATATACATCTATTGCCAAAGCTTCGCTACGTCCTTCGTAAGATAAGAAAGCCTTTTCACCGACAAAGGGATATAACTGGATGGGGCGTCCATAGTAGGTAGCACCCGACTCGCCAACAATCAAAGGTTTATTCAAATTATGGGGCAGGTCTTCCAGTTTCAAACCATGCGAGAAGTGCTTACTCCACACAGGCAGGCGACCATCCATGTCGCGGTCGCCGTCCAATGTGATAAAATCACGGGTGGAATCGAACTCTTTGGCACTCAAAGTCAGTTCCACTAACTTATCATCCCAAATGGCGGCCACTTCTTTCGTCGGTTTGTTGAGCAGGGCGATGGCAAAAGTTTCATTTCCGGCACTCCAACCTATTACTGAAGGATGGTTCCGATCACGCAAGATTAATCTTTTCAGATGCTCATTCGAACGCTGCCAGGTGAGGTCTTCTTCAAAGTTCAGACGGATGGAACTACCGAACAAAGCAGTTTCATCCAATACCATCAGACCCATTTCGTCGGCCAGATCGTAGTACACTCGCGGCCAGGGCTGTGCATGTGGACGGACGGCATTATCTCCGAAGTCCTTTATCATCTCATACCACACATACGCAAAACGCCGAGAACAGATATAGGCACTAAAGGGGTGTTGAATATCTCCGAAGCACTGTATCTTCTTGCCGTTCAATTGAAATTCGTCGCCCACAATCTTGAACTGACGCCAGCCGAAACGGGTGGCTTTACAGTCGTATGTCTGCTTCTTATCACCAAGACTCAACAATAAGGTATATAAGTTGGGCGTATCCGGAGTCCAGTATTTCAAGTAATTGTCTACCTTTTGGCGTACGGTAACGGTTTTACTTTCGCCTGCCCGAAGAATAATCGGTTCAGAGGGAACGGTGAGAGCCGTTTCACCCAGACTCCAATTTATTTCGGGAGCAGTCAGCACGTCTTTACCAGCGTGATTCACCCACTCCTTTACTACGCCATTCAAGGTAATCTTCTTACTCTTAGAAGAAAGATTGATTAAGGCAATCTCCAAAACTAGTTCATTCTTATCTACCCAAGGCTGCACGAATACGTCTGCTATCCGCACTTCGGGCACTCCGAACAGGTAGACATCCTGCCAGATACCAATCAAATCATCGGTGTTGGAGCCTGTGGGATAAGTGGCACCCATCTTCGTATATACAGAGTGCGATTTATCAAACAACTTGGTGTGACGTACACCAACCAACAGTTCATTGTCAGCATCACGATTTACATAATCAGAAATATCGGCATCGAAAGGAAGGTGTGAATCAAAGTTATGGCATACTTCCTTGCCATTCACGAGCACTACGCAGTCTCCGGCAACGGCTTCAAAATGAAGTAAGAGACGTTTCCCATCCCAGCCGACAGGCACGTGGAAGCTCTTACGCAACCACCCCATACGGATGTGTTTCCAATTATCCGGATAGCTCGGATAATAAACAGAACTGGGTGTGTACGGATTCCGCGTGCCCTCTCCCACGTTACTACCTCTTCCCCAATCGTTTACATTGATAGCAGAAGGGATTTTTATTTTCACCATTTCCCATTTATCCTCTTGAGGAACGGGTAATTCCGGGGCTACTCCCGTACCGCCTTTCCAAGAAGAAGGCACAGGCACAGATTGCAATTCCCAATATCCATTCAGACAGACTTCATCACGATAAGGTTTTTCTTGTGGAGTAACCAGCCCCTCGGCCGGTGAAAAATCACGAGGAAATATTACTTTTTGAGCTTTTGTAATCGCTATCCCAAAGAACAAAAGAAAAATATTCAATAAAATGAATTTTAAGAACACACTATCATTCATAATTTAGATTATAATTTTATGATGGCAAAGTAACCCCCATACACTTAAATTATTACCCCATCTACAATTAATTACATATTAAAATCATCTTAAAAACTACTTTTTAAAGTTTATTAAACCAGATATTGGATGCAATTAAGACAAAATTAAGCGGAAGGTAACACCTCGGACTTACTTTTGCATGCAATTTATAACTCTCTAATTTAACTACTAATAAAAACATCATGAAAAGATTATCCTTAAATTGTATGAATGAAAATTCATTATTGCACTTCTCGCTTCTGCTGATAGCACTCCTGCTTTTCTCAGTCTCTACAGAAGCCAAAGTAAAACTCCCTGCCGTGCTTGCCGATAACATGGTACTGCAACAACAAACCAACGTAAAACTCTGGGGACAGGTGCAACCCAAAGCCACCTTGACCGTAAAGACCTCATGGAGCAACAAAATACATAAGGTAACAGCCGACAACCAAGGAAAATGGGAACTGAATATCGCTACTCCCTCAGCCGGCGGCCCCTATGAGATAACCTTCAATGACGGTGAACTACTTACCTTAAAGAATATATTGATAGGTGAAGTATGGTTCTGCTCCGGACAGTCGAACATGGAAATGCCCATGAGCGGATTCGATCGCCAACCGACGCAAAGCACCAATGACATCATAGCCAAGGCCAAAGCATCCACCCTTATCCGTATTCATAATACAGATTCCAAAAACGGAAAATGGATACGCCAATCTAGCAAAACTCCACAAGAGGATTGCCAGGGAGAATGGTTGGAAAACACTCCGGAAAACGTGGCAAATACTAGTGCGGCAGCTTACTATTTTGCCCGATATATCCAAGAAGTGCTGGATGTTCCGGTCGGTATCATCATCTCCACCCTCGGTGGCTCCAAAGTGGAGGCATGGATGAGCAGGGAAGCCATATCCCCGTTCAAGAGCATTGACCTCTCCATTCTCGACAACGACGAAAAGATAAAGAACCTCACCAATACCCCTTGTATACTCTACAACGCCAAAATAGCCCCCTTCCTCAACTTTGCCATCAAAGGCTTTCTTTGGTATCAAGGAGAAAGTAACCGTGACAATGCAGATTTATACAAAGACTTGATGTCTGCTTTCGTCAAAGACCTGCGCAGCAAATGGAACCGAGGAGAGTTTCCGTTCTATTTCGTGGAGATAGCTCCTTTCAATTACGAAGGTGCTGACAGTACTTCGGCCGCCCACATGCGCGAAGTACAGTTACAGAATATGAAGGGTATTCCAAACAGTGGCATGGTAACCACCCTGGACATAGGCCATCCCATCTTTATTCATCCCATGGATAAGGAAACCGTAGGCAACCGACTGGCACTCTGGGCATTGGCGCAAACGTATGGACGCAAGGGCTTTGGATATGCAACTCCCATCTATAAATCAATGGAAATATCAGAAAGCAAGATATATATTAATGTAGAGAATGCCCAACGGGGGCTTTGTCCCATGTGGACCTCGCTTGAAGGATTTGAGATTGCAGGTAAAGATAAAGTTTTCTACCCGGCTTTTGCCGAAATAGAAACGAGTACCACCCGCTTGGCAGTATCAAGTGACAAAGTTCCGCACCCGGTAGCCGTGCGATATGCTTACAAGAATTATACGACAGCAAGCGTCTTCAATGTCCACGGCCTGTCGTTAGCACCTTTCCGTACCGATAATTGGTAAGAGCTATGAAATACAGAATTCTGCTGCTCGTATGCCTGTTCTTCTGTATCGGGAATGGCATTGCGAAAGATTTTGTACACCCCGGTATGGCACAAAGTCGCGAAGACCTAGACTATATGCGCGAAATGGTGCAGAAAGGAGTTCAACCCTGGAAGACAGCTTTCGACAACTTAAAAGAGCACACCTCACTAGCGTTCACCCCCGAACCGTTCGTCGAAATCTCAGTAGGCCCTTATGGGGCTAACAGCATTGGTGGACGAGAGTTCTCCGAAAGTGCCGAGGCAGCATATAACCATGCCTTGATGTGGTATATCACCAGAAATAAGACGTACGCTCGGAAATCAATAGAGATATTAAATGCATGGAGCTACGTACTCCGCGGTTTCGATGCCAACAATGCCAAACTGAATGTCGGATTGTTCGGGTACTATTATTTAAATGCAGCTGAAATTCTAAAGTACACTGATGCCGGATGGACTGCAAAAGATATAGAGCAGTTCACGCAGATGGTTCTCACGGTTCTTTACCCCACTATCAAGGACTTCTTCACCGAGGCCAATGGCAACTGGGATGCCTCCATAATTAGTACCATGATGTGCATCGGTATTTTCACCGACAACCATGAGATATTCAATCGGGCAGTGGAGCGCTTCCACCGGGAGGAAGGAAATTCCGGCATCACCCGGTATCTCTATCCAGGAGGCCAATGCCAAGAGACTACCCGCGACTGGGACCATGTGCAACTGGGTATAGGCGAACTTGCCAAAGCCGCCCAAACTGCAGCCACACAGGGACTGGATTTCTACAGTGTAGCCGACGACAGGCTGGCACAAGGATTTGAGTATGCTTCGCGCTTCATGTCGGGAGGGCACATCAACTTATTCGGAGTCTTTACAGACAGACGAAGCGATGTATTTAAGGACATCTACGAATCAATCTATCATCACTACAAAGATGTAAGGAGCATCATCTTGCCATATACTGAGAAAGTGATTAAAGAACATACACGACCGAAGTCGTCTATAGGGTTTCTTACTGCTGTAAAAGTTCCAACTTCCAATACTCCAGCGCAAATATCTTCTTTTGCAAACTTCGATAACTTTTTAAAACCAACCATAATAGGGGTCTTGAAAGAGAAACCCAGAAAGTTACCATCCAATAGCGTACATGTAAAGCCGGGAGAATCCATACAAAAAGCCATCTGGAAGTCATCGTATAATATCCTTTTCCGACATGTAAAGCCGGGAGAATCCATACAAAAAGCCATAGATTTCAGTAAAGGTACTGGAAAATGGATTATTTTAGAAGCCGGTGTACACACATTGAAAGCTCCCTTGAAGCTATATAGTGGCACCCGTCTTGTAGGACAAGGACGAAAAACAATCCTATTCCCCGCCCCACAAATAGGAACAGCTATTATTAATGGAGAAGATACACTTACCGATGTTACCATTCGTGACCTCCTGTTGGAAGGTGCCATCAAAATTATAGAAAATGCGAACCCTAACCATGACCGCCGTGGCCGTTCGTATATGAATGCACCCAGCCGAGAAGGTATCATCCTCAAATCGATGGAAAAGGAAAGGCTACAAAATATCTCATTCGAGAATATCACGATACAAAATTTCACTAAGAACGGTTTGGCGATAGTAGGTGGAAAATATATCCGTATAGAGAAATGTGACATCAGTGATAATGGCGCCAGTGTAGTGCCGGGTGCGGGTTTCCATCATAATCTCTATCTGTCGTACATCAGTGATGCCGAAATCATAAGCAGCCGCTTTGATACATCTCCCTACGGGAATGGCGTAAACGTCACTTTCTGTAATAATCTTAAAATAACCAATGTAGAGGTTGCCCGCAATGGATTGTCAGGCATACGATGTGCGGAAAGTAACCGGATAGTCATCACGGATTGCCTTGCCGAAGGGAATGGTGAGAACGGGATATTCATGGAAAAACAGATGCACAGTTGTAGGGACATCACCATTCAGCATAATACGATGCAGCACAATAAAGGCTACGGCATCGATGCGACAACTGCTATTCAGCTAAGTATGAAAGATAATTCGGGAAATCAGAACGGTAAGAAGTTATTCGAAGAAGAAAGGAATGAATAATAAAACGGACTAAGATTTTACGCATATTATCACCATTTCTGAAAAAGATATGGCTTTTTATCACTTTGTATGTAGCATCATCACCGTTTGCATTAAGCATTTACAACAGCTGACCTATATCTGTAAACGCGGCATAAGCCGTCCGAGTAACCAATATAGGTCAGCAGTTATTAATACCTAATGGATGCAATGTCTGTCCTATTATATAAGTGGTATATTATATCACCATTGATATTATGATAAACAATGCTTATCTTCTTTATTTACTTCTTATCAGAACCATAAATCGATCCCGTTCCCGACTTATTAAACCGGAATCCAGAAACATAATAATTATTGGTAAGCTCTATTGATTTACCCTGTTCGCCGAGCTTTGCATACCCTTCGTCTTCGGCAGTCACCTTTCCCATTTTTTGGGCAAAATAGGAAGTGTACACATGCGCTTTACCACCTCTGACATCCACTCCCTGACCGGAGCGTGTGAAATTGGCCTGTTGGAACGTCACAATGCCATTGTTTATTATCGCCCCAAATACAGGACTTCCCCAAAATGCACTATTGTACAACACAAGCTTAGCGTTAGGATGAACTTTACCGGTATTCACTTCATCTCCCATAAGGACATAAGACCTTACCGGCTCATTCGGAATCTGCGTATTGACCAACTCCGAGTTAATGGCAACTATCTTAGTATTCTTATCCGCATCTTCCACAAACAGAGAATAGGTACACCCATCGGAACCATGTCCTATTACAGTCATCTTACCTGGATACTTGCCCGTGATGGCATCCTTCAGGAAATGTATTCCGTATACCGAACCATAAACAAAGTTATTGAAAATGGTCTGATTTTTGACGTCGGCAAACTTAAGTGCGCTGCAATTAGACTGTACAAAACGCATCATAGCTACCCTCGGATACCCCTGTCCGCCTTCTGGAAGTCTGGAGCCATAGTGGGGATTAAGCTGCATGTTGCGAATGAACCCGCCTTCGGCTCCACCGCCAACCCAGATACCTGCTCTCAAAGGCACGCCACCCAGATAATCTACATAATGCCCGCTGGTATCATATGAAGCCAAGTCTATACCTTTGTCACCTACCGCTATGGTTACGTTAATGATGTACACTTTCGGCCCCTGTCCCTGTATCATGAACGGAGTCTTTCTCGGATTTGCAGCCGTGAAACCGTCGGAAGCGATGTTGAGCTGGGCCAGCGTGATACCTCTGATACCGGCACCGGTTTCGAGTTGTATGAGCGAAGCGCCACTCTCTCCTGACGCTCCACCGTCATAATTGGTAAATATGGCTGTGCCTCCACTTTGTGTGTGATGTTGTACGTCCCAAGAACCTCTCAATTCCACTCCTGCAGGAACTTTGATAGGCTGGTCCACCAGATACCTTCCGGCAGGCAAGTAGAGAGTACCTCCACCGGCAGCTTTCACGGTATTAAGTGCAGACTGCAATTCAACCGATACATCTTTGGTGGGGCGATTGTTATTGTAACCCGTTGCCCTTGTCAAGTCGACCTTCAGAACATTGTTCGACGCCGGTTTCGGGTGTACAGCTATATCGGTCTTTACGTTTTTGGGAATCGACTCGAAAGCGTATTTCTTTCCTGTGATAACTTCCACATTGGCAGCAGTACTTTGGTTATCAATATGCAATTTGGATTTATAGCCCGAATTAACCGACTTTAGTGTATGCGTATTTGCGCCTAGGTACACATGTCCGATGTTCTTCTTAAAGTCGCACTGCGACAGCAATACATTGCCGCTGTTTATCTGCAAGGCATAGTCAGGATATTCATTGAATGTACAACTTTCAAATGAAATAACTCCATCGCGCCCATCGCTTACAATAGGCCCGTTAAAGTCCACTCCGTTGAATTGTACGGAAGTGCTGAAATCCTTGTAGAAGTACACGGCATTGTCACCCTCACCTGCGGCAAAGGAAGAATTAGATATAAGTATGCCATAGGGGTTAACGTCCTCAACATATAATCCGTTTCCGCAACCGTCTACATGGACCTCATACAACTGGGCGTTCGGTGCATCGGCAAAGCCAGGTTCGCGACCTATCCATACACCTGTCTTATACCCTGATACACGCAGGTCGGAAACATATTCCCAGTCCGAACGGTGCATTTGGTATCCCGTACCATTCGCCTTGGTATAAGCCGTCACATCGGTAAGAGAAGGTGCACCCGGAAGCCCTGATTTGGCCCAGTACTCAGGACTGATGCGGACATTCTCAACACGTCCTATATCGGTACATACGTGTATTTCGATACCTTTATTAAGCGCTGTCATGTAAGAATCTAGCACATAATGCAGTTCGCTAGGTGCTGAATTGAAGCCGTTGTAAGCATTCACAAGGGTGATGTGCTCTATCGTAGCGCAGTCTCCCTGAGTCTGGAACAGCGTCCACGGATAGGGCTTCACATCCTTGATATCTTGTTCAGGATACCAGATAGAGAGATTGGTAACTCCAGTACCTGCATTCATTTCTATGAACCTGTCAGCAATGCTAGTATAAGTAGTGCGAAGCGCATTTCCCGCCTGTCCGTCATTCCACCAGCTCTCCACGCTTCCGTCGTGATTCGGCGCATCCTTGCCCACACGCACCTCAAGAATCGTTCCAAGCACTTTCCCATCATTGGAAACGGGGTCGGCCCAGTCACCACGAAGCTGCACACCGGGATGGAGGCGGAGAACGTACTCGAAATGGAATTCTTTATTTTCTTCCGAGCGCCCCGGCGAACCCTGACATTCTTAATACCGACCTGTGTACTGCGAAACTCGTAATTTCCGGCAGGTATATATACCACACCGCCTCCATTCTTATAGGCTGCATCGATAGCTGCCTGAAAGGCAGCTCTATTATCAAATCCGGGCATAGCTTTAGCACCGAATTCAGGGGAAGTCACAACAAAATCGGATATAGCCCAATCTTTAGTTGGATAAAGGGTTTTGATACTTTGCTGAACCATTTGCTGCTTTTGTGCCTGTACACAAGCAATGTTCGCAGGAAACACCATCAAAAGCACCATCACGACCGCCGTTCCTAACTTATAAAATGTTTTCATGAGAAGAGTATTTGATATAGTTACACAATATTTTTCTAGCTACCTCTGCAGGTCCAAAGGGAACATTTAGGTTATCTACGATATCTAGCGTAGAGAAGATAATCCGGCCTTTGCCACAAGGAATGATACCTACTGCCGTACCTAATTCGAACGGAGTACTACGATAAGAGCCTACCACCAGTTCTTCTCCTTGTACGCGGAAACCGAATCTGCGATCACCATTCCGCACCACCGACTGATAGGACCAGTTCAAAGCAACATTCACCGGAAGGCCGTCGAATAAAGGATGCTTCTTCACAAAATGAATCCCGCCAATCCAGTCTTTCCCTACATTATAATAACCGTTATACATCGTATTCGTATATTCTGCCACAGCCTGCATCCAAGTTTCGGTAGCATCCAAAAGGATTAATGTGGTTCCGTCATTCTTGACTCGGTCGAACAACTTTTCGGGAGCAATGGCCGTTGCACTCGGCTGCGACCATTTCAGTTGTATCTTACCCGACTGACGGGTCTGGCGATATACCAACCGTACTTTTACCGGTTTCCCAGCTTCCATTATTACAGGTCGGTCTTGCTTGATGGGAGATTCATTGTAATATTCGTCAATCAACTGCTGATCGTTGATGTACATGCGTACCCCTTGGTTCGTTTCAACTCCAAGTAAATATTGACCGGATTCGGGCGGATAAATCTCCCCTTCCCATATCACGGAGAAAGGTTGATTGGCCGGAACGGATGCATCGGGTTGTGCACCGTCTACAAATATACGGTTAATATCCATATCCGACTTTACAGAAGCCATAATATTCATATCTCCCTCACTGTACCAAGTTGCTTTCAAGCTCGAATTTCCATTCTTATCCGTAAAATAAGCAGGGGGAATAACCATCGGTTCATTCAACAACGGGCGGCTAACAACTAGCCAATCCAACTTATCCTGTTTAGGACTGAAAGCGGGAAGCCCCTTACCTGTTTCTTTTTTATAGAAAGCGGCCACTTTATCATCGCTCCCTCCATAATAAGCACCATTACCGGATAAATCGGAAGCCTGCCAACCGACAGCAACCACCTCATCATGCCCACGGGCACATATCTGCCGATCGTCTGCCTTGATGGTAGCTTCTATGCGATAGGTACCCTCCTTTGCATTGACCGGAATCTCCACATTTTCCAGCAACAGCTGGCCAAAAGTTTCACCTCCTTTAATATTCACTTTCTCATTTCTGATATAAACCACCTTTCCGTCAGGGGCAATCATCTGAATCTCAAGAGTATGATTACCCTTCAGGTCTTTCTCATTCACGATATAGAAGTCCACCATTACACTTCCCGGAAACCGTACCACCTGATTGCGCGAAGTAACAGCCACATACAGCGGCTGGTTATAGTACGCCAGGATAGAGGCATCTCCCTTGGGATTACGATAAATGTCTACAATACCGGAGTGGTTATCGTAAGGCATAGCCTCCCAGCCGTTCACCATGTAGGCATCACCCAGGTTCTGCATTCTCATGCCTTCAATACGCCTACCCTGATGTTCGAATGAGACGTTACCCATCGCCCGCGTCAGAGAATCGAGCGTGCCAAAGTGGGCTGCAAGGCCTTTCCTTTGAAAGTAATCGGCAAAAGCCTTGCACTGATTCTTCCAGAAAAGACCGTCCCAACCAGTTTTACCGCTACTTGCAATCTGGTTGTATATCATCTGGATACGAGGAGGCGTAGAAATCGCTCCTTCTTCACCACGCAGATACACTTCCTTGCGATTAGTGGTGTACATGATATTATCTTTAGGTCCTTTATAGTAACTCTCCACGTAAGTTTCAGGACCTCCGGCACGATGGTTATCAAACCACCCCTTCCGGTACAGTGTCGTATCGAACGGCAACATGTGCGATTTGGAGTCTTCTTCTCTATCTTCGCTTCCTGCCCAGCCGGAGGTAAATGTCATAATTCTACTGGGGTCCACGGCATGCGCTTCGCGCATATCGTTCATTCGTTTGGCTACAAGTTCTTTATCCCGTGACAACGGTCCACCAAACTCATTAATCAGATTGAATATGATAAGGCTCGGATGGCTGCGGTCGCGATACACCATTCTTTTTAACTTCTCATTCACGATGTTACGGATAAACGGATCGTGATTAGCAGAGTGAAAAGAGCCAGGTTCTTCATAATAAAGCAACCCCAACTCGTCAGCCTTTTCCAGTACTACCGGACTACCTATGCAACGGTGGAAATTCAACATATTCAAGCCTAACTTCTTGGCAGTAAGGACTTGCTTTTCGGCCATTTCGGGTGTAGCTATCAGTCCCGTAACCGGGAAATATCCCCAACTGATGGCGCTTCTCAGCATCACGCGACGACCGTTCAGGCGCAACACTGCGTCCGTACCAACACCTTCTACAGTAAACCAGCGAAAGCCGAAATTCTTCTTATCCCGGTCAAGGATATTCTTACCTTTCTTAATCTGGATATTACAGGTGTAAAGTTCGGGAGTATCGAGGTCCCACAACTTAACATCGGGAACGCTCACCGGAATCATTATTTCACGCTTTCCCGGAGGAAAAGGAACATGCTTCAACAGTTGCCGAAACACGACTTTATCTGAATTATTATTCTCACTTATCATCAGTTCGACATCCTGTTTAACGTTGGAAGAAGTTTCGTTGGTAAAGGACACGATTGCATTCACCTTAGTCATCTCCGGAGTATTCTGCATATAAATATCGGAAATGAAAACGGAATTTACACTTTCCAGTTTGACACGACCGATGATGCCGCTGAAACTTCTTGCAGGAGGAATGTTATATTCTCCCCACTTCTGTATATCGAAATCCTGCCAATGGAAATTGCCACCAGGGTTAGTGACGCGCACAGCAAGCAGCTGTTCTGTTCCGGGTTTTGCTTCCTCAGTTATATCCGCATGGAAAGGCGTCTCGCCAATCAGATCGTATGCTACAAGCTTGCCATCAAGGTACACCTCGGCACGCATCCTTACGGACTCGAAGTAAATAAGATGGCGTTTGTTCGTCTGGTCAGCTGGAATCGTAATCTTGCGATACCACCAACTTACTCCCTTGAAATCTTCCGGACGGGGATTGTCAGAAGTAGTGAGATACTCCTCTACCGTACCCGGCACCTTGACAGAAACAGCATTGGGGTTATTATCCAGAACTTGCCAGCCACCTGTAGGTTTATTCACAGGCAGCAATGACAAATCTGTTATCTCGTGAGGAAGGTAAAGGCGGTCGTTCTGCCAACTTGCTTCTTTGTCAAGCCATAGCAACCAACTACCTTCTGTCAGGGGCATCGTATATCTTCCCTCACCTGCATGAACCGAAACAACGAACAGCAGAAAAAAAAGGGAAGCTAAAGGAGAATACTTTTTCATGATATTGGTATTGAAGATTATTGAATGATTGACTTCACTTCTTCAACGTTACTGTCAAATTCTGTAAATCCTTCTCATCCGAAGTTCCACCATAAAGTAGTTCGTAGTTTCCGGGAAGGATTTCCATCCGGTTGGTTGCCGGATTGAAGCACTCAAATGTGGAAGCCGACAGTTCAAACTTAACATTTTCCGTTTGACCAGCCTCCAGGGAGATTCTACGGAAAGCCCTTAATGTCTTAATCGGTCCTTCTTTATCACCGAGATTACGCAGATAAACTTGTACCACTTCATCACCAGCGATTTTTCCGGAATTCTTCAACGGTACAGTCAAAACGATTCCATCACCCACCTTGATGCTTTTCTTGTTCACCTTAGCCTTACCATAATCAAAAGTCGTATAGCTTAAACCATATCCGAAGGGGAACAACGGTTTGCCTTTGAAATAACGGTAAGTGCGGTTAGTCATATTATAGTCTTCAAAGTCTGGCAAGTCATTGGTTGACGCGTAGAAAGTAAGTGGCAAACGTCCGCCGGGATTATAGTCACCAAACAGGACATCGGCTACGGCTGTACCTCCCTGCTGACCTGAATACCATGCTTCAAGCATTGCATCCAAGTTTTCTGCTTCCCAAGGCAATGCAAGCGTACTGCCCGAACATACAACGAAAATAACCGGCTTACCGGTCTTCTTCAGAGCTTTCAGCATTTCTTTCTGTACGCGGGGTAGGTCGATATTAGTGCGATCACCTTTCTTGAAACCAGGGAGATCAACAGGCATCTCCTCACCTTCCAGTGCAGATGAAAGTCCACCTACAAAGATTATCGCATCTGCTTCAGCAGCTTTGGCAGCCACTTTATTATAATCTATCTCTTTTTTAGTACCTATATCGAATTTCAAGACTGCTTCTCCACCAGCCTGGTAGAATTCCAATACAACCTTATAGTTCTTGCCTTTCACAGCATCCAGTCTATATTCCTTATCTTTTGAGAATCCGTTCTTCCAGTCGGAGATTACTTCTTTTCCATCAATATATAAACGGGAACCGTCGTCAGCGGATACAATGAAAGATACTTCTCCCGACTCTTTCGGAGTAAATATTGACTCAAAACGTGCCGAGAAATCGGTTAAGTTTACACCAGGCATAAACACGGTATTGCCACCGTTGCCGAAGTTGAGTGGTTCGCTGAAGTGACCGATAGCCACGGGGGTGCCTTCCAACTTCTTATTATTCCAAAAAGTAGCTTTAACACCTTTCTTGCCATTGTACGAGCAACAGTCGAAATCACTGAACAGGGTTTGGGTACTTACAAAATCACAACCTTTCTCGTAATACACAGCACCTTCTGGGAGTTTACTCCTGATATCTTCAAGAACGGTAACGGACTTGGTAGGGAAACCGTTATAGTTTGCCCAAAGCATTACAGAGTCATTGGCATTAGGTCCCAAAACCGTTACCTTGCGGATGGATTTACTCAATGGCAAGGCATTGTTCTTGTTAGTCAGCAATACCATACTCTTACGCGCCATCTCCAAAGCCTTGTCCACGTGTTCCTTCGATTCTACAACTGAGTATGGAATTTTGGCCCAAGAGACGAGCGTATCGTTATCAAACATACCTAACTGGAAGCGGGCACGTAGCAAACGAAAGACAGATTCATTTATCTTATCTTCTGTAATCAGTCCTTTCTTTGCAGCTTCATTTAAGGAAGAATAGCTGCCACCACATTCCAAATCCGTTCCAGAAGCCACTGCATCAGCAGAAGCTGCCGTAGCTGATGAATGGGTTTCGTGGTGATTGGGATAATAGAAATCTCCGATAGCTCCGCAATCGGAAACTACAATGTCATCGTATCCCCAATCCTCGCGCAGAATACGAATCAACAACTGCTTATTGGAGCAGCAAGGTTCGCCTTCAAAGCGGTTGTAGGCACACATCACCTCTTTTACTTTTCCTTCTGTCACCAAGGTTTTGAAGGCGGGCAGATAGGTTTCCCACAAATCGCGTTGAGAGATATTCTTGGAGTCAAAACTATGCCTGTTCCATTCCGGACCACTATGTACGGCGTAATGCTTGGCACAGGCATGGGCTTTATCGTATTTTCCCACACCGTTACCTTGCAGCCCCTTTACCACTGCCAGCCCCATGAGAGAAGTCAGATAAGGGTCTTCTCCGTATGTTTCCATACCGCGTCCCCATCGCGGGTCACGGTATATATTGATGTTCGGAGTCCAGAAGGTTAATCCTTTGTAACCACCTCGCTCACCTTTACGCTGGAAGTCATGATATTTAGCACGAGCTTCATCAGATACAATGTCGAAAGTTTCATAAACAGCTTGATTGTCAAAGGTAGCGGCAAGGCCTATAGCCTGTGGGAAAACGGTAGCCTTCCCAGCACGTGCTACCCCGTGCAGTGCTTCATTCCACCAGTCATACGCCGGTATTCCGAGACGTTCAATGGCCGGTGAACCATTCTTCATCTGACTGATCTTCTCTTCCAAAGTCATACGTTTCAGCAAGTCCCATGCCCGTTCCGAAGGTGACAGGTTCGGGTTTCTATAGGGCTCATTTTGTGCTGCAGCCACTAGGGCTACAGCACTCAAACAACAGGTTACAAAAAAATTCTTCATTATATATATCTGTTTTTATTCGGCAATAATTGTAAAGTAATTCAGGTCGGCATCTCCCGAAATGATATTCAATATCACCTCACGCCAACCTTTCTTGTCGAAGTTCACAGTAGCTGCAGCAACCTCTTTCCAAGTTCCGCTGGTAGCAGGCAACTCAACTACGCTCCCTTCTTTTTTATCAATGTCAAAACGAATTTTTACGGTAGATTGGGCAGCATAGCGCAACTTAAGAACCGACTTACCGGCACTGAAAGGAAGTTCCACCCATTTCAACCATTCACCGGTTTCCGTAGCAGTCACACACCATCCCTCGTAGACATCATTGCACTTCTTTATGTCCAAATCTCCTTTACGGTATTGTCCACCACTATTTCCTGAAGATTTGTCTTCAAAGTAATCGCATGCCTCAGCCTCAACCTTGAATTCTTTCGGATACGGATTGCTGCTCCACTTCCTCAAGATATTTAGGCGTTGATTGGGATAGTCATAATAGACTTTATCCGTACTTCTCCAATAAGCGGCATTTTCCAATACATCAGTAAAACCCTCCAAAAATATCATATTGGCACGGTTTTTTACGGCATAAGTCAGGGCCTTTTGTAACAATCGTCCATGATCTGCATCAACAAACATCTTGTTTCCTTTCTTATCGTTTACAAGGAAACCGGGAATACCAACCCCAATCGTCAGGTCCTTGAAAGTGCGTACTGTATAGGGATTATCCATATTGAACCAGTTGTTAATGCCACCGATAGCCTCTGTTGCGGCAGTAAGCGTATTATCGCGCTTACCCCAATCCTGGTCAATAATTAATAACGGATCCATGCCGAACTCTTTAATACAATCTTCTCGCACACGTTTCAGGATATATGACAGTTTGCCAGGCACATCTCCAACAAAGCTACAACCCCAAAAATAAACTACCGGACGTCCATTGTATTTAAAGATATACTTCTCCGGAATATTCTGAAAAGCCAAGCGGATATTATAATCCCAGATATACTGATAAATGGAATCCTGAAATTCTTTGGAATCAATGGCAATATCCTTCAAGGGGTAGGGCTTGCGTTTTCCCGGATTATCAGCACTATAACCGGCATAGCCACGTCCTAAATCTTCGTTACGGGCAGCTTCCCATGAGGCAGGGCAGTCATCAAATATAGCTACCTTAAACTTGTCGGCTACACCACGGCGTTCCATAGCTTCTATCAGTTTATGTATATGGGTAGGATCACCATGGTCTACATACTTCTTAGGGTAAGAAGGCTGTAAACCACGACAATTGGCAGCAATATAGTCCAATCCACTATATGCAATTTCCTCAACCAAGTTATCCCACCAGCCATCTTCCGAGCCTTCGGGTACTGCCTCAAACAGAGGAACATTGTAATAGGTGGTCGGCCTGTCTTCGCCTTTATAATTCTTTCCTTTCCGTAGATCACCTTCAAAGCCACATAAAGAACCCAAGACAGCATTATGTTCCGGTATATCATCTTCACCCGGTTTTTCGGGCTCTGGATCCGGTTCTTCAGTATCCGGTTTATTTGGGGGATATGTGTCGTCATTACTATCCGAACATCCTATAAATAAAACGGCTGCAATAAGCAATATATATTTTGTTATTTTTTTCATGTCTTTTTACAATTAATCATTCACTAAAGTGTTAATCATATTCACTAAAAGCTTTCCTGCTATCGGATCAGTATCAGCTTTTTCCGTACACAATGTTGAAACGGTGGCTGTTCCTTTTCCATCCTTTATCTGAAGTAAGGTCAGTCCACGCATACTTTCTATTTTCTGAATACGGTCTTCCGGCTTGCCACCATCAATGTAGGCATGAATTCTCATCTGTCCAGCCAGTTCAGTCACATTCTCATTACGATTTGCTTTCAAGGTAGCGTGGCAAGCCAACGGAATTTCACGCTTGTTGTTATTGAAGTAGCGTAGGTCGAGCACACCGATACCATCGAATACCGGCGCATCGTCACGTTCCATGATTACGATATCGCCTTCCGTTGGTATGATCCAGCCAGTGATGTGTTCCGGATAAACCTTCTTTGCTATCTCCTTGCTGTTCAGCAACAGCAACTTACCGCCCTTCTGCTGATAAGTACGAAGCAGCGTTTTTCTTCATCAGTGCATTCCTTCAGGCCGGAAATGATGCAAAGGTCGGCCTTCCTCTTGATTTGCACCAGCTCTTTCACTGAAGATACTTTCTGATACTTCACTTGCAGGAAGTCAAGAACAGTGCTCGTGTTGTCTTTATCCAACAAAACAATCTTTTTGTCCTCGGGTACTTTAGCAATATTCCATCCCTTATTCGCCAGTACCAAATCATATTCGTTCTGCGACAAAGTCTGTCCGTTCTCTGCCAATACCAGTTTCAACTTGATATTCATTTTATCAGACGGCAAGACAGACGGCATCACAATAGCAGGCTCGATATATTTACGGCCATAATACTCCACAGCCGGGAATTGCTCTGTATCCGATGCCAGAACCTTTCCTTTTTCATCCACAATACTCCAGTTCAGTGTCATCGGGGGCAAATCGCGTCCGTCTTCACTGTCATTCACCACATAGATGCGGGTATGGAGTTTTTCTCCGGCATACAAGTTGCGCCCCCGCAATTCAGCACTAACCAGCACCGGTTGCATGGCACGCTGCATGGCGTAATAAGTGGGATAAGGCTCTATGTTCTTATAGTTATAGCATTGGCGGAACCAAGTCATATAGGCAAAATGCATGATGCCCGATACCTGTTCGTTGGTGCGACGCAGCGTCTCGGCCAACTCGCTCGTAATGAAGGATTGAACTTTCAGGAAATGCGTAGGGTTTGCCCAGTCGTATGCCTCATAACCAATCAGTGAATAGGGATTCTGATGAATCAGCTGATAGGAACGGGTTGGATGGCCGGTCTCTGCATTGGGATAGCCCGTACTCATTTCCTGGCTGATTAAAGGACGTCCCGGAGACTTGAATTGCTTCTGGAATTCACCGTTGAAGAAGCGAAACAGCGAGAAATCATACCAGTTATAGTAAGCGTGGTTGTCATCAATATCTCCATCATCCACCGTATTTAGGAAGTCTTGCCCGAAACGTCTCAGCGCTTTACTGTGCAGATAGTTAGAGTCAAAGCATACCAGACGTGTGGGGTCGAGCTCCCGCATGTCCTTCACTACATCCGATACAATGCGGAACTTCTCCTTCGAACGTTCCGTGTCGGCGTCTAGGTCGTAGAACTTCATTTCGTTGTTCACTGTCCAGAAAAAGACGGAAGGATGGTTCCGGTATTTCTTCATCACGCGTAGCCATTCACTGCTCCAAAGGTCCAATACATTCTTGTCCGGTATCGGAGTGGAGTGAATCATCAGCCACGACCAGGTACCCTCAAAACTAATGGCAATACCGTTGCGGTCTGCCGCCGAAACCCACAATTCGTTCCAAGGAGTAGTATGTGTACGTGTAGACTGCACGTTGCCGACTTTCATCAACTGCATGAATTTATCTGCCAAGATGGAATCGTTGGGACAGATCGCAAAGGGAATATGGTTTCCTCCGCGCATCCAGAACTTACGACCATTCAGATAGAGAAAACCGTCTTTACTCTCAAAGGTACGGAAACCCGATGTTACAGTCAGACAGTCTGTTACCTTATCCTTGCTTTCCGTCACACTAATACGGAAATCATAAAGATTAGGAGTTGTCGGTTCCCACAACTTGGGTTTTAACCCGTCAATACTACAAGTATAAGTATTCTCTCCGTTTGCAGCCAATACCAGCTTATCCAGTACAGGCGCCCCATACAAAATTTTTCCAGTCTGCTTATCCAGAATATCCACACGGATGCCGAATTTTTTCTTCTTAGTGAAATAGTTCTTCACGGTGATGTCTATAGATGCACCATCCAAGGCAGGTTTAATGAATACATCCTCTACTTTAAGCGGATTACTGATGACGAGCTTCACTGGTTGCCAGATTCCAGCTGGATTATCTCCATAGAATCCATGGGGAATATCGGTCAGTACTTTTCTGTTGGCACGTTGGTCGTTCTTGTTTTCTTCCACCTCCTTGCGCACAGACGAGTAGTAGTTCTCCATGGCATCACTGGTCTGTGCGACCACTCCACTAATGTCGCGCGTCACTTTCACTACCACGACATTGCGTCCCGGATGCAGGAAGTCGGTGGCATCCACCTGGAAATCACCGAACATACCCACGTTGAAACCGGCCAATCGCCCGTTGACATACACTTCCGCCATTTTGGAAACGGCATCAAACGATAAGGTCAGCTGTTTTCCCTTGATGTCGGCCGGTAGTTCCAGCCACTGGCGATACCAAGCCGCACCAGTTTTACGATAGTCGAATGTATATCCCTCGCAGCGGTCGGTTTCCTGCTGATAGTAGGTGTCTGAAACACCTTTGGAATTCGGCCCATTAGGGGTAGGCATCGTTTCGCCGTGCAGCCAGATGCGGATGGGATTCCAAAAGTTAGGAACCTGCATAACATGCCAGTCCTCATCATCTGTTGTTGCAGATACCGCTTTGGCTTTGTCACCCAACTGGTACTCCGGCATAAAGAGCCAGTCTCCGTCTAGCGAAATTTCGGTACGTTCTGGCTTAATGTCATTCACTTTGACAGCCGTATAGCTTGCCCTCTCCTGTCGACGCTTGACTTCCTTCTGTTGTGGAGTTGCCACCATGCGATATTCCACGGCTTTCACATTCTTCAGATAGTTATCGGGCAAGAGAGTTACAATCAAGTTGTCAAATTCCGTCTCAATCCATCCCCCCCCAGTGTCACTTCGCCCGAGGGAGCCAGATTGGCATTTTTGTCCACAACGTCGATATACGGTTCCTTCTCCCCGTTCACAAAGACGCGAATGCGATTGCCACACACCTCCACTTTCATACTATACCATTCGCCAGGCACCGGATGGAATCCCAGTGGACGGACACCCATAAATTCGTCGGTTCCCATGTAACCGGTACGTATTAAGTATACATCGTCCTGCAATCCGCCTTTGATACCGACAACATAACGATCAAAACGGTTGTATGCACGGAATCCGGCCCATATTTGGACTTGTTCCGCCCCCTTCGGGGCGCGTGCCTTGAAAGACATGCTGTAGTTCTTCCATTCCGGATTTCCAAAGCAAGCATACGAACCTTTCGAACGGAACACTCCGTCGGCAATGCTACATTCTCCCCTGCCTACTGTTTTCACTATTTCTCCTTGATTGGAGAAATCATTTTGCCATTGGGATTGTGTATGGCCGGGCAATGACGCCAACGAGCATGCTGCAACCCCAAAGGCTGTATAAAGTTTCTTCATGATACTGTTTAATAAAATAAGTTATGCAAATGTAATCGGGCTACATTAACAGAAAGTCTAATAAAAGATTAATTAGACATTAAAAAGCAATTAATCCAGCTGGTTTTGCCTGTATATAGTCAAAGTCGTGCCACCTCATTGGCAAAGACTTGCCACAGGTTTGGCAAAGTTTTGCCAATGAGGTGGCAAAACACAAGCAATAAATAAAAGAAGGAGGACCTTTGCCTCTTTCAAAGCAAACATCCTCCTTACCTAACCTACCTATATTATCTTCCGAAACCCTTTGCGTCAATAGTCTTCACATCCGTATAACAAGACTTTTGATATTTGTCTTTACAGTTGGCACTAATACGCACGAACAGTTTTTGATCAAACTCAATCTTTGCTTTAGACTTCAACTTAATGACGTCACCTTCCTGAATGTTAGTAATGGCCACCGTATTATCTGTATAGCGTCCGTCAGCAGCACAGCTCACAGTAGTACCAATTATCATCTGCGCTTTTTCCACATCGGGCATGTCATAACCATCTTTCGCATTACGCGTAAATTTGAAAGAAGCCCAAAGGAATCCGTCTGCATCCTGATAAGGTGCATCCACCCATTCCAATGTAAGATAAGGAGTGATAGTGAAATCCACCTCAGCGGTTTTTCCACTCTTCAGTTCCACAACCTTCATCTGCTCTTCTTCACAAGGATAGCCACAAGTTTCAAACGGCCACATCTCATATGTACCTTTGAAGAGGCGGGTATTCTTGAATGAACCATCCATCATCATATTCAGGTTCTGTTCAGTCACCACTATATTCGGGTCACCATTTGCATAACTGATTTCCTTTATACGAATCTTCATATTACCCTGCCCGAGTGCTGTCTGCAATGGCTTACCGTTATGGTCATAAACTTGTCCAATCACAGCAGCATCAGGAGCATCATAGTTATCCATCTCGCACGCACCGAAGCACACAACCAAAAGGGGCAACAAGAATAAATTTGCTATATTTTTCATAATCATTCCAATTTTAATTGATTAATACATATCATTCTGCTCGAGCAACGGATTTACCTTACGTTCTGTATCAGGTATCTTCTCATAATAGTATTTCTGATCAAAGTTGTGCTGACCACCGTAACTATCGGCTACACGCGTATCGAAAATATATTTACCATGAGGAATTCCACTGTCCGGATCCACCTCTGCCGTACTGGCAAACAGATACGGTGCAAGCATTCTCCAACGGAATTCATAGATTTGCTCACGAGCAGTAAACCAACGACGAAGGTCCCAATAAAGCTTATGCTCAACAGCTAGTTCCTTGTAGCGCTCTACGCGTACAATCTGAAGTCCCTTAGTAGGCGCAAAAATCATAGAGTTCTTACCTATGCCTCTTACATTGGTGGGAACTGTCATATCAGCCAACTGTGCCGTACTTGTTAGTAGTTCGGCTCCAGCTCTTTCGCGTACATCATTGATACACTTCATGGCATCTTCCAACAAATCTGCACCATTATGAGAAGCAACTCCGTTCTGAGCCAGTTCAATAGCAGCTTCAGCACGTGCCAACAAGATTTCAGCATAACGGATATCAATCCAGGGCTGTGTACTTCTATGCAATTGAGTTTCACCGCTAGCCAGATTACGTTGCAACCATTTTACACCGTATATACCTGTTGTACACATGTTAGATGAAGAAGTTGCAGGTCCGTCAAAACCACAAATTGCAATTTTCGTATCCACACCACCAATTTTGTACGTTTCACCGTCATTAGGTCTTTTGGTTGTACGTATAGCCACTTTCTGACCATTAACCTTAAACGACTCAGCAATCTTATCCCATCCTGTAGTTGTTTTACCATCATCTGGAATTTCTTTCTTAATTTTCTGAGAAGGGTCTACTGAAGGATCAATCAATCCCCAACGCATATCCAGTTCATATCCTTTGTAAGTGTCACCCGGAATCATGATACTTGCTTTCAAACGGGGCTCTGCATTATCAAAGATACCGTGTCCACTATCATAAACAATGAAATTACCGTCGTCATCCGTCGTTTTCAGATGTCCCGTTTCAGAATCAAGAGGAAGTCCGTCAAACAACTCCACCCAATCCAGAGGAACAAAGTAACGACCACCATAACTAAAGCCTACCATACGTTCGGGAGACATCAGTTTGTCCCAGCTATGAACATAATTGTTAATATCATATTCACGAATGAATATTGATTCAGGACTGGTCGTAGCCTTATCAAACACTTCATAGAATGCTTGACGTTTGTCAGCCCCATTATTCAACTGATAGCCACCTTTTGCTACTTCCAGGGTTGCCTCATAGGCCTGCTTGAAGTAATCATTCGCTTTAGAAGCAGGTATACCCGTCAGCACCACACCACTTTTGCCTGTGTAATTGTACAAACTACCATAGCGTGCCACCGAACCGGCATAAAGAGCCACACGCGCTTTTACCGCTGCTGCTACATATTTATTGGCACGACCGTTTGTCTTCTTATCAGTCATATACTGCATGGCATAGTCCAAATCTTCCAGAATAAAGTCAATAGATTCTTCATGGCTATTACGTGCAACATTCAAAGCTGAGCCATCATCTGTGATAGGTTGTGGTTCTTTAACTAAAGGTACACCACCATATCTTTTCACCAAGGCATAATAGGTATATGCACGGATGAACTTCGCCTCTGCAATCCATTCTTCAGCACCTTGCAATTTACCGACATAATTAGGCAAGTCTTGAATTAACACATTTGCCTGACGTATAATTTGATAAGCAGGTTTCCAGTACCCCTTGTCACCGTAGACACAGCTATTACCACAAACATTATTGGCATATTCACCTGTAGATCCCATTGTGGTCTTATCAGAAAGCCAATTAAAGAAACCTCCACGGCCACCATCATCACCCATATTGAAGTCTTCCATCGGCAGATGATTGTACAAACCAGCCATGTAAGCCGTTATACCACCTTCATTATAGATGTCTTCATTAGTCATAATGTTTTTAGGCGGAATATCCAAATCCACACAACTTACCAATGCGCCACCCAAAGCTACGCACATCAATATATTTTTCCATTTTTTCATAATATGATTCCTCCCTTACTTAAAATGTAATGTTTGCACCAAAATTGAACGTTTTATTCAAAGGATACATGTATCCGTATAAGTCAGTAGGCTTTTCAGGGTCGATACCTCTCACTCCAGTGATAGTAAACAGGTTATATGCATTGAAATAAACTCTCAAATTCTTAACCCCCACTGAAGAAAGCCATTGCTTCGGGAACGTATAACCTATTTCAGCTGATTTCAAACGTAGATAGTCACCTTTCTGAATCATAAACTCAGAATCATCTTTCGGCATTGCTTTTGCACCACCAAAAGAGTAATACCCCGGTATCCACTCACAAGAAGGATCGAAAGGATGTTGATCAGGATCCACTGGATGCCAACGGTCGAGGAACATATCCAAAGCATTACCATCAAAGGCCAACGGCATTGAAAGTTGTTCACCATAAGCAACATAAGACATGGCAGAACCCTGGAATAAAAGGTTTAAGTCGAAACCTTTCCAACTTGCGCCCAGAGTCAGACCAAAGTTCATCAACGGATAATTTCTTTTATCTTGCCAAGAGCTTCCTGGATTAGTTGTTGTTGCAATTGGATGCATATCGCTACCATCAATTACACCGTCCTGATTCCAGTCTTCATAAATATAGTCACCGGGTAATGTTGCATTGCCGGAATAGATAGAATTAGCAATCTGTTCATAGCTGGTGAAACGTCCCGCTGCACCATAACCAAACCAAATATCATTGTAACGATTCAGATTTCTGTTTCTCCAATAATCATAGGAGTTACCAGCCGGATCTGTTTCATAATAACGACGCATACCACGAGTTAGTGAAACTTGTCCACTTACATTATATCGAAAATCTCCAATGCTATTATTATGACGTAATTCTAATTCAATACCCTTTGTACGGTCACTGTTAAGATTCTCCTGCGGCATTGTAGAACCAAAAGTACCCGGTAAAGAAACCAGACGATTGGCAAGCAGTCCGTCACGGTCACGTTGGAATACTTCAAATGTCACCCCCAACAGACCATCCCATAAATCGGCATCAAGTCCAATATTCAAAGTCTTTACCGTATACCAGGTAATATTAGGATTAGCTACTGCACGGAAACCAAGTGCATTAGTATAAGCACCACCAAACACATAACCTGTGGGATAATTGTTGTTAGAACCACCGGAAGTGTTCGGATAATCATAACCGGAAAGGAATTGATAATCAGCAGCACCATCATCACCCATCTTACCATAAGATGCACGCAACTTCAAATTAGAAACAAACTTCAGATTGTCTTTAATAAAAGACTCTTCTGACATTCTCCAACCGATAGAAGCGCCAGGGAAGAATCCCCAACGATTATCTGAAGGGAATTTGGAGGAACCATCATAACGGAAAGAAAATTCAGCGAGATAACGTCCTCTATAATCGTAATTGAACTTACCAATAAGACCTTTCGAAGCCGATTCTGACAAACCATTTGCATTTGCCATACCTACTTGCTCTTTAGAATCACCTGCGAACAAATAAGGTAAAGGTATAGAGAAGTTACGTTGTGCCCACAAATTATCTCCTACATTATGAGCCTCTTCATACAACATCAAACCAGAAACATGATGGCCTGAGAATGTGTTATCATAACTAATTGCAGCTTGCCACAAAGTACTCCAGCTACTATTGTGAGTACGACGCAACTGTGTAGGGCCAAGACGAGAAGCCGCTACATATGAATCTGCTGCAGCATTATAAGTATACAGATTATATTCCTTATTCCAAGTAGTTTCATCATTTTCCTTCGTGTCATAGCTGAACATACCTCTCACCTTCAATCCTTGCACTTTGGGAATTGTATATTCTCCTTCAAAAGAGGATTGGAATAATTTATTTCCTCTTTTCTTAAAACCGGTTAAATCCGTATCAATTAAAGCCAACGGATTATCATCAGAACTCTGCGGCTTCTGATAATAAGGTGCTGTATTATTTGCATACAAAGGATCATCTGGAGCAGAACGCCACAAATTCTTGAATATTTCCCACGAATCCTTAGAGTTACCTTCACGGTCATCAATCATACCGCTCAATTTTACAGAAACTCTTAAATTTTTCGTCAACTGGGCATTCAGATTAGAACGTACATTGTAACGATTGTAGTCCAAAGCATCTCCTTTAAAGAAACCGCCCTGATCCATATAAGCGAAACTAACATAATAATCCATCTTATCGCTACCTCCACTAATGGAAACATTGTGTGACTGTTGCGGAGCAGAATTAGCCATTACAGCATCATACCAATCTGTGGACACTCTCTTACCAGTCAGGAATTCATCAATAGCCTCCTGAGGATATTTCCGACTCGGATTGACCAAGTCACGCATCTGCACATCATTAAACAATGTCATACGCCCCACAGCATCTACTGGCTTCAATATTTCACTTGGTTTTTGGAAACCATAATACATATTGTAATCAATCTTAGTTTTGTTCTTCTCACCTCTCTTTGTGGTAATCAAAACAACACCATTAGCAGCACGTACACCATAAATTGCAGCAGAAGCATCTTTCAATACGGAAATAGACTCAATTTCATTAGGATCCATACGCTGCATGTCACCACGGGGAACACCGTCTACTACAATCAGCGGGGCACCGAAACCACGAATATCGAACTGGTTATTGAATTCACCCGGCTCTGAAGTTTTCTGAATCACACGTACACCTGGTACCTTACCAGTCAACATATTCTGTGCGTTCTGGTTCTTTGTAGCAATCAGACCTTCACTAGTGATAGCTGATACTGCTCCGGTTAGGTTCACCTTCTTTTGTGTACCATAACCTACTACTACTACTTCATCCAATTGTTCTGCGTCTTCCTTCATCACTATTTCCAGTGAAGTTCTGCCATTCAATTTTATCGTTTGATTCTTATATCCTATAAAGGATACTGACAACGTGGCATTAGTAGGAACTGACAACGTAAAGTTTCCATCTAAATC
>Ga0192239_1046_pt1 | contig 46554 bp, 32 predicted proteins | sample Koala_Koa27_G3_FD_131231 | JGI IMG/M metagenome (GOLD analysis project Ga0192239, IMG submission 131231) | Enriched cells from koala feces incubated with labeled cellulose particles, San Francisco Zoo, California, United States - Koala_Koa2-7_G3 ... | reverse complement strand
TACCTATTCATAATAAAATCTGTTCTATGTCATTAATCAAAGTTTGTACTATCTGTCCAACCCGGATTTTGTGTCAGTTTACCACCGGTTACAACACGCTCGCTTGCAGGTATCGGCCACAGGTAATCCCGGTTTTCATCCCAAGTTACCTTGATCTTATCCAATGCATGAATGTTACCGGATGTTACGTTGGTTAAAATGAGATCTTTACCCAACTTCTTTGCAGTACCTTTGAAGTTTCCCTTGTCTTCAGTGTAGAGTAAGAGGTCGTTTGTACCGTTTGCATCCATATCGTATTCACCTTCCGAGGGGAAGTAGCATCCATAGAAAGGTTTTGTAAGCTGTTGTCCCTCTTTCCAACGGAAGATATCCCAAAGACGGAAACCTTCCATCGTTAATTCTATAGTACGTTCTCTGCGGATTTCAAGAATGACTCCCGTGTTTGTACTTTGGGTTACGTTAGGATAATACTCCTGCATCAGGGGATCGGGCGTTGCATTCGCTTCATTCATATCCAGATCGGGCATTTTAGCGCGTGCGCGGAGCTTATTGACGGATATATCCAGATCATTTTGAGTCAGTGTACCCAGTTCGGCTTTCGCTTCTGCATAGTTCAGGTATACTTCGGCTGTGCGGAACAGAGGCCAATCGGTAAATGCCTTATTGGCACCGTCATACTTGGATTCTCCGACAAATTTAATAGGCTGGTAACCGGTCAATGCTGTAAGGTCATTGGCTGTCACCTTAGATGTTCCCGTCTGGATATACCCCGGACACAGTACTGTTTGCTGCATGCGTGGATCACGATTCGTGGTTTCTGCAACAAAACCATCGGTCTGCCAACCTGCCTTGTCCGAATAACGTGTTCCGTCGGCCATCAGATAGTGATTCATAAAACGTTTTGTAAATCCTTGCCGCCCGTTCTTTATAGCAAAAGGAATTCCATGCATTACGTTGGCTGTTTGGCTATAAAGTCGTGCCAATATAACTTCATCAGTACATGCTTCCAGACTGTTGAATAAAGAGCGATAGGGGGTGTTTCCCGTGGTGTATAATTTGTAACCGCTTTCTTTGATGAAAGTTTCACCGGCTTCTGCCACTTGTTTCAGGTATTTATCAGCATCATTCATTCCACGATATTTACGGTAGGTTCCTTCATAGAGCGCTACTCTTGTTTTGAATGCTAATGCTGTCCATTTAGTTACCCTTGCCGTACTCTTTGCGGCAGGGAGTAAATGTATGGCTTTATCCAGATCGTTCATGATGGAATCCATAACTAAACTACGGTCATCACGTGGTTTAAACAATAGTTCCTGATCAGCGGAAGTCAGTACCTGATTGTACCAGGGAACATCTCCGTAGCGACGTACTTTTACATAGTAGAAGTATGCCCGCATGAAGTATGCGACTCCGTCGTATTCATTTCTGGCTGCCATATCTTTGCATCTGTCGGAGTGCTGCAGGTAGTAATTGATACTGCGCAGTTTATCCCAGTTCCAGCCACTTTCGTCTGCTGCCGAACGTTGTCCTTGCAGTACGGCTCCTAATTCACTGTCGATATTATCGTCGGCATTTGTCGCTACCACGTCGTCGGCATTCTCCAGTTGGGTGTAAAAGCCATCTGTCCATAACTGTAATTCGGTTGCGGAAGAAAAGAAGGTTCCCGGACTTAAAGTATCTTCCGGAGTCATATTGAGTAATCCGTCGCAAGCCGTAAAGCTTGCCATTGCCAAAAGTGCAATAATTATTTTATTCATCGTTTTCATTTTCAATTCCTTTTAAGATTAAAATGTAACATCTATACCTACGGAGAAGGACCGGGAATATCCATATCCCACTCCAGAACCGGCGTTGTATGTTGAAGAGGTGTTGGTGAGTTCAGGATCTACCGTTTTATTGTGCTTCTTCAGGGCCGACCGGTAGAATAAGTTCTCACCGGTAGCATAAACACGTACCGAGTTTAGTATTTTCTTGTTGATGGGGATGGTATATCCGATGGTCAGATTCTTTAGGCGGAGGTAAGATACATCTTGAAGATAACGGTCGTTTACTACTCCAAGTGCTCCGCCACTATAAGAGGCATATCCTCTCTGACGTGGGAAATAAGCGCCGGGATTCTTCTCACTCCAACATTCTTTCAGGAAATCTTTATGAATGAAAGACAGAGAAGGGAATGAATAAGGTCCCCAGAAATTATAAGCATAAGTGGTAGGATACCAGTCTTGTTTGCCTACCCCCTGAAAGAAGGCGGAAATATCAAATCCCAACCAGTTGGCTCCCAGACGGAAGGTGTAGGAATAACGGGGCAGGCTGTTACCAATGATTCTCTTGTCACCCGGATCGGATACAGTGCCGGAACCTTCTGATAAAACTTTATCACCATCGAGATCAATAAAACGGACATCGCCGGCTCTCAGGTAATTGTCTTTTTTCGAGCTATATACGCGACCATTGACCGCTTTGTCATTATATTCTGCCTGGTAAGCGGCTGCTTCTTCATCCGTAGCGAACAGGCCGGATACTTTATATCCCCAGATTTCGCCTAAGGTCATACCTTCATAGTAGTCGGAAATCAGTTTATCCGGGTTGTTATATCTGGTTATTTTGGAAATATAATCACCGATAGTAGCCGAAATATTATACTTGAACGGCTTACCTGCTAATTTGAATTGGTCATTCCAGCCTACATATAGTTCCCATCCTTTTGTGCGTAAGTCAGCACAATTCTCTTTAGGGGTTTTGGCTCCATATACGGATGGGAGAGTAAGAGAAGTGGTCAGCATGTCTCTGGTATCACGCATAAATACATCGGCGGTCACATTCAGGCGGTTATTGAAGAATCCGAGATCAAGCCCCCAGTTGTAAGTGGTTACGGTTTCCCATGTCAATGAGGAAGAGATAGGATCGGAAATGTTTGCATAATTAGCCCTTTTGGTTCCGTCAAAAGTATATTGCATCAGGTTATCCGTTGAAATCTTATCTATATATGCATAGTTACTTACCTGTTGATTTCCAAGGCTACCGATAGAGAAACGAAATTTACTGTTGTTCCAGAAGGAGCGCAGTGGTTCCCAGAATTTTTCCTGGCTCATGCGCCAACCCACGGAAGCCGATGGGAAGAATCCCCAGCGGTCTTTGGAGGCAAAGCGGGAAGTACCATCCCAGCGACCACTAACCTCGGCAAGGTATTTACCTTCGAAATCGTAGTTTACACGACCGAAGAATCCTAAGGTGCGGAATGCAGAAATGGTTTGGGTAACGGTAGATTCGCCGGTAGCTACACTCATAGAACTTAAATCTTTACTCAGCAAATCGTCCTTTTTGACGGATAGTTCCGTTGTCCGGTAACCCTCAAATTGTGTACCGGCTACAGCCTTGAAATTATGTTTCTTTTTCCAGGTGTGTTCATAAGTTGCGTAGGCATTTACATTATGGTCGTCAATATCGTGGTGTATTTCCTGATAGAAATCGGTGATGGTGCCTGATGTAAATGTCGAGAATACACCTTCCTGACGGGAATAGTCGAAAGGCATACTGCGCCTTTTATTGAGTCGGTTCCTGTTCTTATATGCGTAGGAAACAGTTAAGACCAGGTCTTGGGTCAGTTTATAATCAAACTGGTTGGAGAGTATCCAGTATTTGTTTTCACGCGAGTTGCGTGCTTCATTTGCAGTGAGAAATCCACCATGACCTGCGCCTAAGGGGGAATTGGCTGTCAGTTGGTTGACGTACTGTACCACAGAACCGTCGGGATTACGTGGCATAAAGGAGGACAGTATATTGGATTGCAGGCTATGGATAGTCTGCTGTTCATCATAATAACCGGCATATTTATAAGATGTCGCATTATAGTTGACATTTACTGAATAACGTAGACGTGAGGTCAGGTCTATGTTCATCTTTGCACGGAAAGAGTAATTCTTATAGTTATCTTTATAAATATTGAAAAGACCGTCTTGTATTAGGTAACGACCACTTACAAAGTAGTTCATTTTCTCGTTGCCTCCTGTGAATGATACATTATGTTCCTGTTCAGGACGAGTCTTCCGGTAGAAGTAATCATACCAGTCGAAGTTGCCGTAATAGTAATACTTACCGTCGTCGCCTACTACAGTCCAGGGGCGGTCGGGGTTTCCGTTTTGTCATTTCTACGGTCGTAAAGCATTTGTAAGTCATCTTCCATATAGTTTGCCATCAGCTTTCCCTGATAAGATTCATAGAAGGAATTGACAATATTCACATGATCATAGCCTGTTGTTATGAAGTCGGTTGAGGTGGTGTTTTGTTGCCATCCCAGACGGCCATTGTATGAAATAGTAGCTTTTCCGTTTGTATTCTTTCCGTTTTTGGTTGTAATGAGGATAACTCCCGAAGAAGCTTTGGCACCATAAATAGCCGAAGCTGAAGCATCCTTCAATACAGAAATAGATTCAATATCATTGGGATTGATTTGATTTAGATTTACTTCCATTCCATCTGCCAGCACCAGCGGGCTTCCGCCGTTGATAGAAGCTACTCCGCGAATATCTATATCATAACTGGAATCCAATGAACCGGAGTTGAAAGTAAGATTTATAGAAGGATCGGCACCTTGTAAAGCATTGGCAGCGGAGGTTATAGGACGATTATTGATATCTTCGGCAGTAATCATGCCTACTGCACCTGTCAGGTTTGCTTTCTTTTGCGATCCATATCCTACCACCACCACTTCATCCAGCATTTCGCTGTCTTCTTTCATAGTCACTTTCGTCAGTGCCTTGGCTCCGGCAAGGAAAGTCATTGTTTTGTAGCCGATGAATGAAATGGTTACTTCTGCGCTCTCCGGAACATTAGACAGTGTGTACTCACCGTCTACATTCGTAATAGTGCCCAGTGAGGTACCTTTAACGGCAACACTGGCACCAATGATCGGTTCTCCTGTTTCATCGACTATTATTCCCGTAATAGTTTTACTCTTCTGGTTGACAGACTCTTTTTTCAACAGTACTATTACATTGTCCTTTTCCATCTTGTAAGTAAGCTCCCTTCCCGTCAGAACTTTCTGCATCGTCTGGGCAATAGTGGCATTACTTACACTGAAACTGACAGCCTGATCCAGCTCTGCCAGCTTTTCGTTGTAGAAGAATTTATAATCACTGACCTGCTCTATCTTTTTCAGTGCGGCACGTAGTGGAGTGTTTTCCACGGTGACGGTGATTTGCGAGAAAAGCCCCAGTGATACACTCAAGAACAGAGAGAGGCAAAGAGCCCGCATAGTTCTTAGATTTTTGGTTTTCCTGTTTTTCATATCAAATAAATTAAGTTGGTTTGATAGGTATACAGGTTCCTTTATACTGCCGTCCAAGCGGCTCTTAGTTTTTAACTCACATTAACAACATGGGATTTATTTCTCTTTTAATATAATGACTGAGTCCTTCACTTCGTAGCGGAACGGGGAGGTCAGCATTATAATATCCAGAGCATTCTGTATACCACCACCGGGTATTGTTCCGGTAAACCGCTCTTCTGCAATTCGAGGAGAGTCGATGTGTATTGTGACATCATAAACGCGTGAAAGGGCTTTCATAATGTCGTCCAGAGATTCATTCTGGAAATACAAGCTACCTTTGGTCCATGTCACATAATCTTCGGGATAGACTTTCTCAGTAGTAATTTTATGGGTGGATTTATTATAGTTTATTTTCTCTCCGGGCTTCATGACCAGGGAGGAAGAAGGGGTATGTACGCCGACTTTTCCTTCCAGTAGAACTACGGTTACATCTTGTTCGTCCTGATAAGCGCAGACATTGAACACGGTACCGAGAACTTTTACTTCCAGTTCGCCTGCCTGTACAATAAAGGTATGGCGAGGATCGTGTGCTACTTTAAAGTAGCCTTCACCGTTCAGTTGTACCCGGCGCTCGTTTTTGCCGAAATCGCTTAGATAGCTGAGTTGGGAAGTTGAATTGAGGATAACATCCGTTCCATCAGGTAGCACTACCGTAGCTTTGTCTCCTTTATCGGCTTTTACAATGAAAGGTGACTGGTGACCAGTGTCGGAAATACTCAGGATATTATAAGTGAAGAAAGCGATGAAGATAGGAATGCAGATCATAGCCGCCCATTTTGCCCAAACGGGGACAAGAGCTTTTCTCGGAGAACGTTCTGTAGGCTTCACATCAGGAGTGCGGACAGGTTCATTGAGAACTTCCGCCTTAATCCGTGCGAACATCTTGTCGCGTAGGTCGAGAGGAATGTCAGCATCGGATTTCTCGAATTCCTCTTCCCACCAGTCGGACAGCTGCACGTTGTTGCGTATCCATCCGGCCAGTTCGCTGATTTCCGCTTCGGTAATGTCTCCTGCGAAATATTTCTCGGCTAAGTTCTTATAATATTCTTTCTCCATCTTCTTACTTATTTAATAGTATACAGTTACCCTTGCTTTCGTATCCAAACATACCGGGTATTATTGCATTTTGTTAACAAAAAAGGCCCATAAGACAAGAATCAGCTTATCGTAATGCTTCGTAAATTGCTCACGCATGAATTTCACGGCAAGTGAAAGTTGTGTGGCGACCGTACTCTCCGAGATGCCCATCTTCTCGGCTATCTCCTTGTTGGTATAGCCTTGGCGTTTACTGAGCAAAAAGATTTTTTTTGCGCGAAGGGGGCAATTCTTCGGCCAGTGAATTTATATAGTCGTTCAGAAAGCGCAGGTCTGTGCTTTCTTCTGTCTGATGGTCCCGGTCGGGATTGCTTTTCAACAGGTATTCGGTATAGATGTATTCCACAGTCTGGTGCTGATACATATTCATCGACAGATTATGGGCTATGGTGCAGAGGTAAGAAACGAAATTTTCGGTAGGGTCAACCTTCTCACGTACTTCCCACAGGCGAATAAACGTCTGCTGTACCACCTCCTCGGCCATATATTGATTGCCGGAAGAAAGGCGCATCATAAAGTTGTAGAGCTTGCCGCTATACAGGTTGTACAACTTCTCGAATGCAGAAAAAGAACCCTCCTTCAGTGATTGTATCAATTCACTTCTATTTTCGTTTGCAATCATATATTATTGATTTAGGCCTCAAAGGTATGCCTTGTACTTACGTAACAGGTTACAATATTATTAATAATTTCCGGAATTAATGGAATAGTAGGGGATATTTTTAGTCTGCTTTATCCCTCGGACATAGTCAAAGCCCTGTCTGCTCCGTATTAGCTCCGTGTCTATACACTTGGACTTGGTACGGACTTGGTATGGACTTGACACGGAGTTGGTATGGTGAAGAAGAGTAGTATCGGAAAGTATGGGTATAAAAAAAGGAGTACCGCTGTACTCCAACCTTTGTTAACCTTAAATCTAATACTATGAAAAAAATCACATTGCAAATATAAGTGCTCACCCTGTTTCCTCCAAATATTTGCTTCCGTTTGATATTCCTTTTATAATTCTTTCACGGATATTCACTGTTCTCGCACACGAACTGTCTTTTTGAGACAATATAGTGGATGATAGTGGCTAAATGATTATCAAATAGCATGAGACCTCTTTTATGTTGCAAAGTTGCAAATCTGTTTCATTCGTTTCACAGAAGCTTCCACCCCCTGAAAAGAGTTGTAATCTTCGTATTTCTTTTAATTTTTTAAATATACATTTGTCAAATACAAAGCAAAGTTATGAAGGTTCGCGTAGGTTTATATATATTCTTAATACTCTCTTTTTTGATATTAGGAAAAGCAGAGATGCGAGCTGAAAGATTAGCAGCGAACAAGGATATTTGCAACCCGCCAGATCGAATGTTGCAACCGGAAACCTGGAGCAAAATATACCAATGGGTAATAAATGATCCGCAGGTGCCGGATAAAGAAGATGTGCTGGCGTTAATTCGGCGACACTTCGGGAACTTTGAAAAACTGATAAAGCTGTTGCGCTATTTGGATGGTGGAAAACCTTACGCTTATTTGTCGGAACATCAATTCCGGAAGATAGAACGGATGGGGGAGATGAAAGACAGTTTGCCGATAGCCGGATTAGCGTTGCCTGTAGATGCTTTACCGGAGGGAAAAATGGAACCAATGACTTTTTCTCCGTATGTTGAGGCAGAAAGCAAGAGGGAAACCCCGCGTAGAACGGTGATTGCGTTGAAGAACAATATACTTTATGATTTAGCTTTGGCTCCGAATGTGGAGGTGGAATTGTCCGTAGGGCAGCGGTGGTCTTTGAATATGGAATATAAATGTCCTTGGTGGTCGAACAACAAGCGCGGCTTCTGTTACCAGCTTCTTTCGGGAGGTGTTGAGGTACGTTACTGGCTTGGGAATCGTAAGAATCGTGAACGGCTGACAGGACATTTTCTGGGAATATATGCTGAAGGGGGAGTGTACGACTTCCAGTTTGATAAGGATAAAGGATATCGGGGAAACTATTATGCAGCTTCTGGACTGACTTATGGTTACAGTCATCGACTGGCCCGGCACCTGGCTCTTGAATTCAGTCTGGGGATTGGCTATCTGGAAACAGAATACCGAAAATATACTACCTACGAAAGTGATTTGATATGGATAAGTAGCGGACGCTATCATTTTATAGGGCCTACGAAAGCCAAGGTTTCTTTGGTATGGCTTATTCAGGGAAGGAGGCGGTAGCTATGCGTCGTACAAATTGTGTGTTTCTTTTGCTTCTATTGGGGCTATCGGTACTTTTGGCGGGATGTGAGTTTAGAGATATACTGGACGATTATCCTGTCAGCGGAGTACAGATCAAGCTTAATTGGAAGGGGGTGACGGAGCAGTTACCCGAAGGAATGAGGGTGATCTTCTACCCGAAAAGCGAAGAAGGAAGAAAGGTGGAGAGCTATCTCTCGGTTGAGGGGGGAGTGGTGAAAGTACCACCGGGATATTATGACATGGTGATTTACAATTATAATACGGAGAGTGTGTTGATTCGTGGTGATGGGGCGTTTGAGACGATTGAGGCTTACACCGGACCGTGTACAGGGCTTAGTACCAGTGAAGCGATGGTGTGGCCACCGGACCCTTTGTATGTAGTAAGTGTGAAAGATATGAGAATAGAAAAGAGTGAGAAGATGCTTTTGATGGAGTTTCAGTCGAAACTGGTGGTCAAGAACTATTCTTTTGAAATAAAGGTGAAAGGATTGAAGAATGTGGCAAGCATTATCTGTAATGTAGACGGGATGAATGGTTCTTATTACATCAGTAATGGCTCATGTACAGCAAGTGTTGCCCCAATTTATGTAGAGGCCCGAAAAGGAGGTGATGTGATACGTGGTAGCTTTTCTGCTTTTTTTACGTCAGAATCAGCAGGTACACGTTCAGGCAGCGAGGTAACGATGAAATTACTACTTGTGAAAGTCGATAATACGGTTCAGGAAGTAAAGGTTGACATAACAGCTGCTGTAACTGTTCCATCTCCTCCGCCTACTCCTCCTGAAGAGGGAGGGGGAGATCCGGCAACGGATATTGAAATACCGATTGATGAAGAAATAGAAGTGGATGATGTGGAAGTTCCTCCCGATGGAGGCGGTGGTATGGGTGGTGATGTAGGAGATTGGGATGATGAAACGGATGTGGAATTACCTGTAAATTGAAAGTAAATAAACAAAAATATTAACTTATAAAACAAACGATTATGAAGAAGATTTTATTAACAGCAGTTGCTGCGTTGGCAATCGTAGGTTGCACGCAAAATGAAGAGATTGAGAATGTTGGTCAAAAGGCAAAAATTGATGTTACTACGGCAGTAAAGGGGACAACGAGAGCGGCAGTGACTAATAATGACAATTTTACTGCTTTTACAGTAAGTGGTTATACTGTTGAGGTTTCAGCTATTGCAGGTTCGGGAGTTGGCACTGCCTACATGAATAAAGACTACACAGGTGGACGAGGAAGTTGGACAACAACAGGGGATGTTTATTGGCCTTTGGATGAAAATATGGAATTTTTTGCTTATCCTACAACTCTCAAGGATGGGTTTCAAGCTCCTGAGAATGGTTATCCAACTTTAACTTATGCAATAGGTGCTGTAGGAGCACAAACAGACTTGGTAGTAGCTCACAAAAGTGTGGCATCTGTGCCTACAGGTGGCAAATTAGAGCTTACTTTTAAACATATTCTTACACGTATCAACTTCTCTTATGAACCGGTAGATCCTGCATACACATATACTGTGAGTAATATAACAATCAATGGAGTTGAAGGAGGAACTGCTACATATACATTTGGTACTAATGAAGGAGGTTGGAGTGCTGGTTCTGAGGAAGCAGTTGATTATTCATATCCAATTAGTTCAACTCCTGTTAAAGGCAGCGACAACAACGTCTATGCTTTAGATACGTCAGATGGTTCTTTAATGTTGTTACCACAGTCTGTAGCATCAAAGACTATATCTGTGACATATAAGACAGAGAAAGATGGTCATATCTATTTTAATAATACCAAAACCGTTACTTTAGGTACATCAGCAAAATGGGAGATAGGAAAGAATATTCGCTATACATTAACATTACCTGTTGGAGCTGAAAAAGTAACTGTTGATACTAATGTTGAGGACATAAATGAGACTCCTGAATCTGGTTCTGCTAAATAAAATAGAGAGGAATTCTTCAAAATATTGTATAAATAGAAAACTACGGGATTTTTCTCGTAGTTTTTTATTTATATATTTTCTTTGTAAAAAGAAGGTTCTATGATTCTCTTTGAAGATAAGAGCTAAATATAAATAAGCATTAGCACCGCCCGTAATCAGAATCGTACCATCCATATTCTAAATAAAGTGATAAAAGAATTAGCCAGACAAGAATATTCAAAAACTACATAAAACCGCTTGGAATGCACAAAGAATGTACTACTTTTGTCTAAACTTATAATTTATCAAAGTTATAGAATGCATTAGCGAAATGAAAAAGAATCTACTATTGTTATTACTATGCCTGTTTTGTTCAGTTAACCTCTGCAATGCAAAAGCAAAAAGTACATTTACAGTTTTTCAATTAAACCTGTGGCATGGAGGTGCTAAAGTGCCTAATGGAGATCAAGGAATTATTGATGTATTGGATCAGATGGATGCAGATGTAGTTTTCCTATGTGAAGTCAGAGATGGAAAGCGGTTTATACCACACGTGATAGAGGAATTGAAGAAAAGGGGAAAGCATTATTATGGAGAGACTTTCGATCTGGCAATTGGTATTTTAAGTAAGTTCAAACCGGATAGCATGACTAAATGCTGCATTGTACCGGGTGATGAAAGTCGTGCTATGGTGAAAATGACAACCACAATCGAAGGGCAGCCGGTTTCTTTTTATTCCTGCCATTTAGATTATCGGAATTATGAATGTTATATGCCACGTGGATATAGTGGCACGAGCTGGAAAAAGATAGATAATCCCATAACAGATGAGTCCGAGGTCCTGAAAGCCAATCGTTTGTCATTCAGAGATGAGTCTATCCGTGCTTTCGTGGAAGAAGTGCAAACCGATATTAAACAAGGACGTCCGGTTATTATGGGAGGAGATTTCAACGAGCCTTCCCATTTGGACTGGCAGGCGGACACAAAAAATCTATGGGATCACAATGGGGCTGTCATTCATTGGGATTGTTCTATGATGCTTCATAAAGCTGGATTCAAGGATAGTTATCGTGAAAAATATCCTAATCCTGTTCGATATCCCGGCTTCACATTTCCTGCAGGAAATAAGCTTGCAGAAGAAGCTAAACTGGAAAAATTAGCTTGGGCACCCGAAGCCGATGAACGTGACCGGATTGATTTTATTTATTATTATCCGATGAACTCGATTCTTTCATTGAAAAATTGCATATTGGTAGGACCTTCCGAAACAGTTGTGAGAGGCATGATAACAGAAAATGATTCCAAAGATAAGTTCCTGACCCCCTCCTGTGTTTGGCCTACAGATCACAAAGGGAACCTTGCAACTTTCAAGATTCATAAGGCTTCTTCGAAATCGTTATAAGAGACTGCGCTTGCTGTAGCATTATTGAATAAATTGAAGAATTATCCCCAAAGACTTTACATTTTGTAAAGTCTTTGAGGACTTTTTTGTTTCTTCCCATAATATTCTTATTTTTGCCGCACAATAACAAACAAAAAACATTCAATCTACAATGCAAACTTACTCTGCATGTGGTGCGGTCATATCGTGTCAGCAGTGCCCTAAGGCTGTGGCTAATGCTATCATTTATGCCTCTCATTCAAGAGGTTTCCACCTTCCTGCCCAAAAATGCGAAGAGAATATCATGATTTTTCTGTTAGAAGGAGAAGCTCTTGTCAACAGTCAGGAGTATGCAGGTACTGTGCTGCATGCCGGTGAGTTTATTCTTCAGGCTATCGGTTCAAAGTATGAGATTCTTGCTCTGACGGATGTGGAATGTGTTTGTCATCGCTTCAATCAGCCGGAATTGTTTTGCGAGGAACACTATAAATATATAATGAAAAGTGTAACTCCTCCCCTCATATTCACGCCTTTGAAAATTACTAATGAATTGAATTTCTTTCTGAGTGCTTCAAAAGCTTATTTGGTAGAAGAGAAGATTTGCCGGGAATTGCTTTCTCTTAAACGGAAAGAACTTGCTTTTATTCTGGGACAATATTATTCTGATTATGATCTCTCTATGTTGGTGCATTCACTGTCCAGATATACGTCCAGCTTTGAGTATTTTGTTTTACAAAATCATATGAAGGTGAAGACTGTGGAAGAATTAGCCCAATTAGGTGGTTACACTACTACCACCTTCCGGCGCATTTTCAACTCTGTGTTCCATAAACCTGTTTATGAGTGGATGATGGAGAAACGCAGAGAGAGCATAGCTTATGAACTTCGGTATACGGATGCCACTATCTCCGAAATCTGCTATAAATATGGTTTCGAATCTTTACCTGATTTCTCTAACTACTGTAAGAAGTATTTTGGTTCTTCCCCTCGCGGGCTTCGTTCGGTGCAATCTGTTGCTACTGAGGAGACGCAGACTTTTTGCGGAGAGGCTGGTTAAAACGGTATTTCACAGAGACGATGAAGTAACTGCCTATCTGTTGCGTATGGCTCTCGTAAAAGCCATCTGCCATAGTGCTGCGGTAATAACTCTTTTGTTGGCTGAGTATATCCACCCAGTTGGCTGATACTTCGGCTTGCTTCTTTTTCAGGAAACGCCATGTGATACTTGCGTTCCATACAAATTGGTCGTCTTCCCCCTTCTTTATGTTCGTACCGTTTCGGAAAGAATAATTCGCATCGGTTCTCAGCTGTATACTTTTTGGTAAATCGGCAAAGGCGTTTATTCCGAAAGCATAATTACGGGTGTAAGTATCTGTTTCCAGAAGCGAGTTGGCAGAATGTTGAAAATTCCATCTTCCGTTCAGGTCGAAGTTTCCCCATTTAGGCTGATAGGATAGGCGGAGGTCAGTGTTTATCCCGGTGTTGTGAGTGGTGCTACGCTCCGGTTGTTCGGTCTGGTTTTCGTTGATGAGGCTGATATCTTGCGCAAAAGAGCTTCCGGCATTAGCATTCAGGCTAAAGCTTTTGATGCGCTTCTGATATCGAAGTACGCCGTTCATGTTCCAGTTGCCGTTGATATTGACCGGATAGGTTTCACGCCCACCTGTCTGCTGGTTGTAGGTTACTGCACGGGTCTGGCTGTTGATTCTGTTGTTCCAGTTCAGTGTGGCAAAGATACCTTGCTTCGTATTCTGTGCTTCCAGTCGGACGGATTGATTGTAAGTAGGCTTCAGATTAGGGTTGCTTCATGTGATGTTGAGCGGATCGCTGTTGTTGGTGGGGGCGATCAGATCGTATAATGACGGTTGCGAGGTATTTCCATAATAGTGTAGGATGATCCTGTTTTTCTTTTTCTGCCATGAGACGAACAACATAGGCTGGAAACCGACAGAGCGAAGGGTGGTATCGGCTTTATACAAACCTGTTTTCTGGTTCAGGCTACGGCGTTCGGGCTTAACGGACATTCCGGCATTGACATTCCAGGTGGTATCGGAGTAGTTAAGAAACAGATTGATTCCGTGTTGCAGGGTACTGCTATGGCTTCGGTTACTCAGACTGTCGATGTAACTCGTCTCATATCCTTCGGGCAGATAGCCGGGCTGCACCTCCGCTTCTTCCATAAAGCCGGACAGGTCGTATGTATTGCGGTCATTTTTCTGCTTGCTATAATTGAAATTATATGAGATCTGTGAGCGTAGTTTCTTGGTGAAAGGATGGGTGAACATCAGCCCGATGCCTTGTGAACGGTTGGGCGACAGGTTCGATGAATACTGGTTGCGGTAGAGTATGGAGTCATTTCCGGCACTGTTTTTCAGTTGATAATAGGTCGTTGACGATACGGAGAAGTTGTTATTGTCATTTTTACTATCATTGTATTGAGCTGTCAGTCCAACGGAAGTTCCTTTTTTATTGATCCGGCGCATGATATTTGCGTGGAAGGAAGACCGGTGTTGATTGCCTCTCGTCAGCGACCCCATAGAAATATCATTGATTTTTTGATCATCGGGTACTTCACTGATGGTACTGAAAGGGTCCAGGATATCCAGATGAGGGTTTTCATTGAATGTACCCTGGCGGTTATTATTGGCACTATTATTACGGGTGAGATTGAAATTACCGTAGATATTAACAAAGGTCATGCTATCTACCTGCCAGTTTAAGCCCAATGTCGCATTCATATTACGGCTGCCGTTCGTATTGTCGCCGGCAGAGTATTGGTATTTGTTTCCGCTTGTCAGGTATTGTTCATTGTAGGATGTGGATACGTTGCCTTGGTTATTGTGGTGATAGGACATATTCCCGTTGAGAGTCAGTTTTTTATTGTACTTTTGGGTAAAGTTCAATGCAACGTTCTCCTGTATGTTGTCTTTATAGCTGGTTCTCATGTTGAGATTACCGGAGTTGGCAATGACGGAGAGGTTGTTTCCGTTATTCTTGAAGTAGTTACCTTGCAGGTTGAAGTCCTTTTTGTTGTTATTGCCATATCCGGCTTGTCCAGATAAAAGAAGGGTTCCATTGAATTCTGCTTTGGTCTGCAAGTCGAGTACATAGTTCTCCTTTCCGGTACTGACGCCTGTCAGCTTTTCCAGTTTGCTCTTCTTATCGTATACTTTTATCTTGCTGATTAACTCTACAGGGAGGTTCTCCAGTGCCATCTTGTTGTCGCCCGCAAAGAAGGCTTCACCGTTTACGTTGATTTCATTGATAGGCAGTCCATTGTACTTCAGGGTTTTGGTTTCACTGTCATATTCCATTCCGGGAATACGTTTCACCAGAGCCTCCAGATAGGAGCCTTCCGGTGTTTTATAAGCTGCTGCATTGATGACGGTGGTATCTCCCACCTGGTCTATTTCGCGTATTGGAGCTTTAACAGTCACTTCTCCCAATTCGATGCCTTCCTCCAGCAGGATGTTGCCTAGATTAATGGTTGAAGCATTGCCATCCAGTTTTCGGAAAACAGATTGCATGCCCGTATAAGAAGCTTTGAGTAGATATTGTGTTCCTTTCTGAGTAGTAAACTGAAGGTTGAAGTGTCCGTCCGTATCGCTTGCAGCTCCTTTTATGAAAGTGGAATCTTTTCCTCCCAAAATAACAATGCTTGCGTAAGGTAAGGGTTCTTCCCCTTTTTGGGTATCTGACGCCGTGCACACTTTTCCCTTGACTGTTCTTGTTTTTTTGAGCGAATAGAATAGTCGGGATTAGTAAGAATAGCAATAATATCCAGATTTTGTGCACGTTCATCTTAAGTCTTTTATAGCAGTCACAAAATTAGGGAGTTTTCATTTGTATACAATACTTTGATAAAGAAAATTTAAAATATCGCTTTTGTCTTTGTTAGCTAACGTGCGGAAATGATATGTACATAATGTCTAATGAATGCTTATTACAGTGAGAACTGTTTCTCGCTTAATTGAGAAAACTTTCTTACTATGTTGAGAGCTATTGCTCAACAAAGAGAGAAAAAGTTCTCACCCTATTGAGAATAAACAGAAAGTGTAGTTCCCTGATAATGGTTGCATAATAGGAGAGGCTTTCAGCCTTATAAAGTCCGCGTTCGTCCGTCTTCATCCGCGTCGTCCGCGTACCCATATTATTATTTATCAACCCACTTCTTTTCCACACGTTACAGAAAATAAAAAAAGATTGAATATTTTTTGAATAAAACCTCTCCTTTTTTATAGATTATATTACTTTTGCTAGCATATTAGTCTTGCAATGAAAACCGACAAACTAAAATATGCTTTCGCCTTCATTCTCTTGCTATGTGCTTTTTTATGTGGGATCAATTTTAAACGATGGTATACTGCCAACCATCGGATAGAAAGAATAATTTCTCTTATGTATTCTTCCTCTCCTTATTATGATTGCTATGGAAATTTTGAAGAGCTTCTGAGGCAGGAGTTCAGAAAGCAGGGAATAGAGCCGATATTTGATAAATTTTATCTGGATTTCAACACAGTAGCCCCGGAAGAAGGGATAAAAAACATGGAGGCGTATCTTGAGATTATTAAAGATAAGCCGGTGGCACTGATTCTTACTGTGGGCGACCAGGCTGCATCTGCCTTATTTACCACCCGTCACCGCCTGCTTTCCTCTGTCCCTGTAGTAGCTTGCAATGTACATTTTCCCGATGAAAAACTTATAAAGGAATATGAGCGCAGGAAAGTTTATGTGTTGCGTGATGCACCGGGCTTTCAACGTAATATCGATTTTATAAAATCTTTACGGCCACAGGTCGGGATAGATGTTATTTATAATATTGATCTGACTCCTCTTGGGCGCAAATCGTTTGATCTGTTAACCCGGTTTGCCGATAGAAAGGAAATGCGGCTATTGGGTTGTGGGTCTGCTTTCTCTGCAGAACCTGAATATAAGGAATTACAGGAAATGGTCGAACATTATAATTTGATGCCTGCAAGAGCGGGTAGTCATGTTGGTAAAGATGAGATAACCATAAGCCTTTGTCCTTTCCGTTATACCAAAGGAACCTCTTTGCTTGTCGACATGGAGAAATCAAAGAGTGGGCAGGAGAAAGAGGTTTTCCTGCTGGATAAATTTGATCAGATGTCGCTTCCGATAACTAAAGCTTTGAATATTCCCTCTTTCAGTTGTATCCGTCAGGGATTTGGGGAGGATGCCAAAATTGTGGGTGGTTATATGGCTACTGATGAGATTTCTGCACGTACTGCGGCCGATTTTTCTGTTCGCCTGATGAATAAAGAGAAGATCGGTATGCCGAAAATCAGGGATATGGAAAAGGAATATGTACTGGATTGGACTTACTTTTCAGCCTATGCAGACTTTGATGTGGAAAATGTACCTGAAGATGTGCGTATTATCAATTACTCATTTTATGATCGGTATCGGAATGAGCTTTATTTTCTGACTGGATTGTTTATCCTTGCTTTTATTCTGGTATTGGTCAGTTGGTTGCGCATCCGTCGACGTTCGCGTGAGGAACGAAAGAACCTGGAGATGCTTGAGGAAATTCATAAGCGGTTGACGCTTTCCATGGATGGAGGACGAGTTGCCCTTTGGGATATTCAGGGGGATAATATTGAATTTGATGAGAATTATACTCGTTTGGTGGGAATGGAACAGAGGACGTTTGTGCGAACCGATTTCTTGAAATATGCATATCCTGATGATGTATCTCTACTGAATTCATTGTACGAAACATTGCATCAATCTACGGACATGCATGTTCGGCGTGTACGCTTCTCTTTCAGTGAAGAAAATTATCGCTGGTATGAACTACGGTGTCGCAGCCTGAAAGATGCAAAGGGGAGGATAATGCTGGCAGGTGTTATGCAGGATATTCAGCTACAGGTGGAGCGTGAAGAACAACTCATTCAGGCTAAGCAGATGGCCGAAAATGCTGAATTGAAGCAATCTTTTCTGAATAATATGAGCCATAAAATCCGTACTCCGCTGAATGCTATTGTCGGATTTACTAATTTATTGGTAGGCGAAGGTGGCGATGAGATTGAACCGGAAGAGAAGAAAGCTATGCTTGAGATTATCAACCGTAATAATGAACTGCTTTTGAAGCTAGTCAATGACGTAGTGGAAATATCGCGTCTGGATTCCGGTAATCTGGATCTCGAAATAAAAGAATGGAATATGACGACGGTTGTGAAAGAGATTTATATGGCTTATCAGGCACTAATCAAACCCTCGTTGCAGTTTCATCTTGTTCTGGATGAAAGTCTTTCCTTGCCCGTCAGGATAGATCGTATGCGTTTTATTCAGGTTATTTCCAATTTCCTGAATAATGCGGATAAGTTTACCCGTAGTGGTTCGGTGACATTGGGATGTAGTGTGGATAAGGAGCATCGGAAAGTCAGTGTCTATGTGCAGGATACGGGAAAAGGAATTGATGAGAAGGAACTTATGATGATCTTTGACCGTTTTTATAAAACCGATGAGTTTGAACAGGGAAGCGGACTTGGACTTTCTATTTGTAAAGTCATTATTGAACGGCTGTGCGGGCGTATAGAGGTGCAATCTGAGGTAGGAAAGGGGAGCCGTTTTACAGTTATCCTATCGTTAATGGATATCGTTTGAAATCTCTGAAAGTATTTATTGTTAGATGATATAAAAACTCCTCTGTCGGTTTCCCGGCAGAGGAGTTCTGGTGATATTAATCAAATGTAGAAAGGGCTGATTAGTCTTTCAGTTTTGCGATGATAAAGTCGCGGTTCAAACGAGCGATGTTGCTGATAGAAATGTTCTTCGGACATTCAGCTTCGCAAGCGCGAGTGTTGGTACAGTTACCGAATCCGAGTTCGTCCATCTTGCTCAACATAGCTTTTGCACGGCGCAATGCCTCCGGTTTACCTTGCGGCAGCAAGTTCAACTGGCTAACTTTTGCGGAAACGAACAACATAGCAGAACCATTCTTACATGCAGCTACACAAGCACCGCAACCGATACAAGCAGCAGCATCCATAGCTTCGTCAGCAATCTGCTTCGGAATCAGGATAGCGTTGGCATCCTGAGGAGAACCTGTACGCACACTTACATAACCACCTGCTTGCATGATCTTGTCATAAGCTGTGCGGTCTACCATCAAGTCCTTGATTACCGGGAAACCGGCAGAACGCCAAGGTTCAACAGTGATAGTGTCGCCATCATTGAAACGGCGCATGTAAATCTGGCAGGTAGTAGCACCCGTTGCAGGACCGTGGGGATGTCCGTTGATGTAGAGCGAACACATACCGCAGATACCTTCGCGGCAGTCATGGTCGAATACAACCGGTTCATTACCTTCAGAAATCAGTTGCTCATTCAAGATATCCAGCATTTCAAGGAATGAAGTGTCACCGGGGATATCTTTCATTTGGTATGTTTCAAAAGCGCCTTTTGCCTTTGGGCCTTTCTGACGCCATACTTTCAGTGTAAAACTTATATTTTTATCCATTTTCTTTGATTTTTAAGTTGACGAGTTGACAAGGCTTCAGTTAACAAGGGAGAATGTTCCGCTTATTAATAAGTGATGACAACATACGTATGATTTCATTGTTTAAGCTGTTAAGTTCTTCAAAGCTTTGAGTAGATAAGTAATGTATGTCATTACAAATAATGAGTTGGGTCTCTAACTCAGAAGCTGAACCTAAAGATATATATAAAAACTGAATAAGCTCTTTATCATGCCCTCTTCCATATCCTTCTGCTATGTTTGAAGGTATAGAAACAGCAGCTCTGCGCATTTGCGAAGTAATGCCGTAGATTTCCTCTTTAGGAAATACTTGGGTTATTTGATATAAGTCCTTTACAAGTTTCATACTCTTTTGCCAAACAATTAAATCTTTATGATTTCTCATGCCTTGTTCCCTCGTTAACTCGTCCCCTGGTTAACTAATTATGATTTATAGTTACGAGTTTGTACCTTGATTGCTTCGTAAACCAACGGTTCTTTCAGCAACTCAGGAGCTTTTTCGTCGGAGCCTTGATATTCCCAGCAAGCAACGTAGAAGAAGTTTTCATCATCACGTTTTGCTTCGCCTTCCTCAGTCTGGTATTCTTCACGGAAGTGACCACCGCAGCTTTCGTTACGGTTTAGAGCATCGTATGCAACCAATTCACCCATGATAATGAAGTCGTACAAGCGGATAGCCTTATCCAACTCTACATTCATGCCTTCCTTATCTCCCGGAATGAAGAGGTCTTTTTCGAATTCCTTGCGGATTTCTTTCAGTTTGGCAATACCGGTCTTCAGACCTTCTGCTGTACGGCCCATACCTACATATTCCCACATTACGTGGCCCAGTTCCTTGTGGATAGAGTCTACAGACTTCTTACCCTTGATGTTCATCATCCAGTTGATTTTATCCTGGATTGCTTTCTCTGCTACTGCAAATTCAGGCAGGTCGGTAGAGAAGCGGGGAACTGTGATCTGGTCGGCCAGATAGTTCTGAATAGTGTAAGGCAATACATAGTAACCGTCAGCCAGACCCTGCATCAATGCGGAAGCACCGAGGCGGTTTGCACCGTGGTCAGAGAAGTTACATTCGCCGATAGCGAACAGACCCTTGATAGAAGTCATCAGTTCGTAGTCAACCCAGATACCACCCATTGTATAGTGGATAGCCGGATAAATCATCATCGGATTATAATATTTCACACCGGCAATTTCTTTTGCCAGTTCGCCCGGATTCACGTCAGTGATTTCTTCGTACATATCGAAGAGGTTACCATAACGTTGAAGAACGATATCAAGACCCAAACGGCTGATAGCCTCAGAGAAGTCGAGGAATACTGCCAAGCCTGTATTGTTCACACCGAAACCTGCATCGCAACGCTCTTTTGCAGCACGGCTGGCAACGTCACGCGGAACCAAGTTTCCGAATGCCGGATAGCGGCGTTCCAAGTAATAGTCACGGTCTTCTTCAGGGATATCGCTTCCCTTGATTTCACCCTTCTGAAGTTTCACTGCATCTTCTTTCTTCTTCGGAACCCAGATGCGGCCGTCATTACGCAGAGACTCTGACATCAAAGTCAACTTAGACTGCTTGTCGCCGTGAACAGGAATACAAGTGGGGTGAATCTGTACCATAGCCGGATTAGCCATCCAAGCACCCTTACGGTAGCAAGAAACAGCAGCTGTACAGTTACAAGTCATTGCATTGGTAGACAGGAAGTATGCGTTTCCGTAACCACCGGTAGCGATTACTACTGCGTGTGCAGCGAAACGTTCCAGTTTACCGGTAACGAGGTTCTTAGCAATGATACCGCGGGCACGTCCGTCGATAAGAACAACGTCCTGCATTTCATAGCGGGTATACAGTTTTACAGTACCTACGTTTACCTGGCGGCTCAATGCTGAATAAGCACCCAGCAACAACTGCTGTCCGGTTTGGCCGCGGGCATAGAACGTACGTGATACCTGAGCACCACCGAAAGAACGGTTATCCAGCAGACCGCCGTATTCGCGGGCGAAGGGAACACCTTGTGCCACACACTGGTCGATAATGCTATTGGAAACCTCAGCCAAACGGTAAACGTTAGCTTCGCGGGCGCGGTAGTCACCGCCCTTTACTGTATCGTAGAACAAACGGTAAACTGAGTCACCGTCGTTTTGGTAATTCTTTGCAGCGTTGATACCACCCTGTGCAGCGATGGAGTGTGCACGGCGGGGAGAGTCTTGAATACAGAAGTTGAATACTCTGAAACCCATTTCACCGAGTGAAGCGGCAGCAGAAGCACCTGCCAAACCTGTACCTACTACGATGATATCCAAGCGACGCTTGTTAGCCGGGTTCACTAATTTCTGGTGAGCTTTATAGTTGGTCCATTTCTCTGCTACTGGTCCTTCCGGAATTTTTGAATCTATCTTAGTCATAATGCTATTACATTTTAATCGTTTACAATTTACAAATTAGCAAGCACCGCCGCACAATGATTTTGCGAAGAATACGACAACTACCAAGGCGAAACATACAACGACGATAGTAGAGTAGATGTTGGAGATACATTTCCAACGGTTAATCCATACCTTGTTGTTCCAGCCCAGAGACTGCATAGAGCTCCAGAAACCGTGAGTCAGGTGGAACCACAGTGCGCCCAGCCAAATGAGGTAAAGCACTACGTATACCGGATTGCCAAATGTGTTTTCAATGTGATGAACACCATTGGCTGCATATGCCAGTGTGGCAGCATCGGTTTGCATACCCATGTTGTACATCAACTCGGGAAGTTGCATTTTTGCCCAGAAGTTTACCAGGTGCAGGCCCAGACCTACGATTACAATAAGACCCAGTACGAGCATGTTCTGAGAAGCCCATTCTACTGTTTTGGGGTTATCAACTACGGCATAACGTTCTGTACCGCGCGCTTTGCGGTTCTGCATTGTCAGCCAGAAAGCGTAGATGATGTGAATGATGAAAAGGGCAGCCAGACCTACCGTAGCCACCAAGGCATACCAGTTTGCTCCCAGGAACTCACAAATCATGTTGTATCCCTCTGCCGAGATTAATGCAACCAGGCTCATCGCCATGTGAAACGTCAGAAACAGGACAAGGGCGATACCGGTAACGCTCATCACCACTTTCCTTCCTACAGATGAATTACTTAACCACATAAATGATTGAATTTAAATTATTTAATAGTTAGAAAATTTGCTTTTTACTTAGGGTCTTACTCTAATTTCCCGCAAAAATAGAAGAAAAACATTGATTAAACAAGGAATTAAAGAAATAATTCCGTAATTAGGAGAATAGACAGAAGTTGACAAGTCAGTCAGGGAACAAGGTGACGAGAAAAGGGTTACCCTTCCTCGTCACCTTGTTCCCTTGCTGAGTCGTCACTTTTTTCTTTTATAATAGTGATTTTCTCTCCACTGGCAGCGCGTTTCCGTAGTGAACGGGGGGTATCCCCAAAGGAGTCCTTACAGAAATGAGCGAAGTGTGATAGGGAATCAAAACCATAGCGTGCGCTAATTACAGAGATACGTTGCTTGGTGAATTGCAGATCGTTCAGAATACCTTCACGCTTCTTGTCCAGTATCCATTCGTACACCGGAACATTATACATATTTTTAAACAAACGACGAAAGGTAGTGGTGGTATATCCTCCTAAATGGGCAAATTCTTCCACATTCTTCACTTTGTCGTAGTTTTGCATAATGAAATAATGGAAACTTTCCGTATAAGTACTGATAGGATAGAAAAAAGTACTTATCTGGCGTAGTGGATAATAACAGGTTAGAATGTAAACCAGTTCCTGGCGCTTGATATCGAGATATTTCCCACAAGCGGAAGGTTGTTCTTTAAAATAGTCGGCGATATCATGTAGCAGTCGTTCCAGTTTTGCGTTAACCAGCAACGGCGTGTAAATCAGTGGAGCTTCGGAACGTTCCAGGATCTCTTTATAGCGGTCTTCGCATAAAAGTGGAAGTTCCGTGAACCAATAGGCGATGTATTCCACTTCAGTCAGTGCCAATAACTCCATTTTTGAGCCGATGGCTTGTAATACACACTGTCTGCTTAGGAGCGTAGTGCCCGGATATTCGTTACTATTAATCAGCAATTCACCCTTTAACATAAAGATCATGCAGTTCTGGGTGCACTTCTCCGCTGAGAAATGCTGCCCCTGGGGATGTTGGCGAAGTACCAATGTCCCATCAGAAATTTTCGGGCATAGAGTGCAATCTACCTGCCGTGTGCAAAGAGTGTCTTTTGTCATGAAATATAGGACGAATTACTAAAATTATGGCAACAAAGATAGAATTTTTTTGTGAATACTCTAACAAAATCACCTATCTTTGCTGCAAACTATAAGAAAGACTGCATGAAGAGAACTATTTTTTTTTGTATTTTTTGCATCATTAGTTGTACTCAGTATTTCTGCACAAAATTGGGACATCAATACCTTGCATAAAATAAACAGTTGGGATGGTAAGTTTATTCGCAATTATAATAAAATAATTTCTCGTACTGAACCTTATATTGCCGTTGGAGTTCCTGTGGCGATGGCACTGGCTGCATGGGTGAAAAAAGACCGTGAATTATTAAAGGATGCTGTGTATGTAGGTACCAGTGTTGCCGGTGCTTTTGTGGTGACCTACGGCTTGAAATATCTTATAGACCGTGAACGCCCGCTCGACCGTTATCCCGACCGGGTTCATGCTTATAGTCATGAGACCAGTCCTTCTTTCCCATCCGGACATACGGCAACAGCCTTTGCATTGGCAACTTCGCTTTGCGTGAAGTATCCGAAATGGTATGTGATAGGTCCTTCGGCTTTATGGGCTTGTTCTGTCGGGATGTCCCGTATGAATGAGGGCGTGCACTATCCGTCCGATGTACTGGCAGGTGCAGTCATCGGAGCGGGATGTGCGGTAGTAAATATCTATGTGAACCGCTGGTTGAATAAGTGGTTATTCGGTAATTAAAGCGGTAGTTTCTTCTCGTAAATCTTTTCGTTCAGTACTTTTAGTGCCTGTTGAACACTGTTGTTCGTGGTGTTTATCACTTGGAAGTATTCGTTCATATCCCAGAGGTCACGGGCAATCAGGGCCTTCAACTGTGTTTTTATCAGCAGAAGCGATTTATTGTATTGTTCTTCATTGAACTCGATCTTCTCTTTATCGGCAGCAGCGCGTATGTCTGCAAGCATCTGCTCGTCTATCTCAAACTTATTGTTGAAAGTATCGAACTTCTTGTACTGTTCCTGTAATTCTTTCCGGTGGCTTTCGATATATTTCGTGGTTGCTTTGATAACAACGCCTTTGGCAACCAAATTCCGGTGATAATCGGTGTATTGAGTGGTGTCAATGGGTACGAAATAGTCGGGCATGATACCACCGCCACCATAAACGGTACGTTTCAGTTTCTTTGTAGAATTCTTCAGTGAATCGGGGAAATGGATGCTGTCAACATGCATCATCTCTCCACGGTTGAAGCGCTCTATCAGATCCATATTGTATTTCTCCTGGGTATCCTCGCCTTGAAGTCTGGGATTGTCCAGATTAGCTGTATGGTCATACGGTTTTTGAATGCAACGTCCGGAAGGGGTATGGTAACGGGCGATAGTCAGGCGTATCATGGAACCGTCGGGCAGGTCGATGGGGCGCTGTACCAAGCCTTTACCGAAAGTACGGCGGCCCACAACAACTCCTCTGTCCCAGTCCTGTATGGCACCGGTAACGATTTCACTGGCAGAAGCAGAGTATTCATCCACCAATACAACGAGGCGACCGTTTTTGAAGTTACCTGTACCTTTGGCATAGAAGTTACTGCGCTGGGCGGCTCTTCCTTCGGTATATACAATCAATTCTTTCTGTTGCAAGAACTCATTGGCAAGATCGATGGCAGCGTTCAAGTATCCACCTCCATTACCTTGCAGGTCGAGTATCAAGTCCTTCATTCCCTGTTTCTGTAACTCTTTAAGAGCTGCCGTAAACTCTTCGGCGGTAGTGGCTCCGAAGCGGTTGATGCGTATATAGCCTGTCTTGGGTTGTATCATGTAAGATGCATCCAGGCTGAGAATAGGAATTTTATCCCGTTTTACGGTGAAATATAAAGGATCATCTACTCCGCGGCGGACGATGGTGAGTTTAACTTCCGAGTCTTTGGGACCGCGTAAGCGCGTCATGATGTCTTCTGTGGACATCTTAACACCTGCAATGGCACTGTCGTTTACAGCTACAATACGGTCTCCTGCCAGTATGCCTACTTTTTCAGACGGTCCGTTGCTCACGGGCTGTATAATCAGTAAAGTATCTTCTATCATCTGAAACTGAACACCAATACCTTCGAAATTACCTTGCAGGGGCTCGTTCATTTTCTTCACTTCCTCGGCATTGTTGTATGTGGAGTGCGGGTCGAGCTGTGCCAACATACGGATAATGGCTTCTTCCACCAGTTTGTTTTCGTCTACCGAGTCTACATACAGGTTGGCTATAGCAAATTCTGCCATTTGTAACTTGCGGATTGCTGCCGCATTACCCGTATTTTGTGCCTGCATGGAAGCCATGCCACCACATATACATATTATAAAGACAAGGAGTTTCTTCATTATTCTTTTTACTAATCACTAATCATTAAATTCACTAATCACTAAATCTCCATTCCTTCGGGAATAAACTGGCTGATGTCCTTGCCGAATTGTAACAATTCACGGACAGTGGTCGAACTGATACACGTCAGCTCGGGCTCGGTAAAGAGCAGGATTGTTTCAATACCTGCCAGTTTGCGGTTGATATCTGCAATGGTTTCTTCGTATTCAAAGTCTTTCACGGTGCGGATGCCGCGGATGATAAACTGTGCATCTACCTGTTGCGCAAAATCAATCGTCAGGCAATCATAAGAGTGTACTTTGATGCGGGGTTCGTTCCGGTAGAAGTTCTGTATCATTGCCACGCGTTTCTCGATAGGGAAATAGGTATTCTTATTTTCATTAATACCAATCCCAATGATGACTTCATCCATAAAAGTCAGTGCGCGGGTCACTATCGAGGAATGCCCGATAGTGAAAGGGTCGAATGTTCCCGGAAAGATTGCTCTTCTCATGATGCCAAATCTTCTTCTATAACCAGATTATTAATAATAAAGTTTTGTCGTTCCATGGTATTTTTACCCATGTAGAACTCCAACAGTTCCTTTACCAGGTCCGTCTTACGCAGGCTTACCTGCTCCAAACGCATATCTTTGCCAATGAAATGCTGGAATTCATCGGGTGAGATTTCTCCTAAACCTTTAAATCGGGTGATTTCAGGATTCGGTCCCAGCTCTGCAACTGCTTTCTGACGTTCTTCTTCCGTATAACAGTAAAGGGTTTTCTTCTTATTACGTACACGGAACAGCGGAGTCTGCAGGATATATACATGGCCCTTCTTTATCAGATCAGGGAAGAATTGCAGGAAGAAGGTTATAAGTAGCAGGCGGATGTGCATGCCATCCACATCGGCATCGGTAGCAGCAATCACCTTGTTGTAGCGTAATCCCTCGATGCCGTCTTCTATATTCAAGGCAGCCTGTAGCAGGTTGAACTCTTCGTTTTCATATACCACCTTTTTAGTCAGCCCGTAAGAGTTCAGCGGCTTACCACGCAAGCTAAATACTGCTTGTGTGTTTACGTCACGGCTTTTCGTGATAGAACCACTTGCTGAGTCACCCTCGGTAATGAAAATGCAGGATTCGGTCTCTTGGTCTTTCCCCTTGCCGTCGTTGAGGTGATAGCGGCAGTCGCGCAACTTACGGTTGTGCAGGTTGGCCTTCTTGGCACGTTCGCGAGCCAGCTTGGTAACACCGGCAATCGCTTTGCGTTCCTTTTCAGAGTCCTGTATCTTTTGCAGCATGACTTCCGCAACCAACGGGTTTTTGTGGAGATAATTATCCACTTCCGTCTTGATGAAGTCTCCTACATATTTATTTACGCTCACACCACCCGGAGACATGGAAGGCGAACCGAGTTTGGTTTTTGTCTGTCCCTCGAATTGAGGTTCTTCCACGTTAATAGCAATGGCGGCAACGATACCGTTACGGATATCGGCGTACTCCTGGTTTTTATTATAAAATTCCTTGATAGTGCGGGCAATATGTTCTTTGAGCGCACTTTGGTGTGTACCACCTTGCGTTGTATGCTGTCCGTTGACGAAGGAGTAATATTCTTCGCCGTATTGGTTGGTATGTGTGAAGGCTATTTCAATATCTTCCCCTTTCAGGTGAATGATGTTGTATAACCCCTGTGCGGTCATGTTGTCGTTCAGCAAATCTTCCAGACCGTGGCGTGAAATGATGCGCTGGCCATTGTAAATAATGGAAAGTCCTGTATTCAGATACGTATAATTACGCAATAGCATTTCCACAAAATTAGCCTGGAAGGAATAGTTCAGGAATAATGTACTATCCGGTTCGAAGAAGATATAAGTTCCGCTTTCTTCGTTGCAGGCTTCTGTGACATCGCTCTGAAGAATACCTTTTTCGAAAATGGCGATGCGGACTTTGCCTTCACGATAACTGCGTACCCCGAAACGGTTGCTAAGTGCATTTACGGCCTTGATACCTACACCGTTCAGTCCGACGCTCTTTTTAAAAGCCTTGCTGTCGTACTTACCACCGGTATTGAGTTTGCTTACTGCCTCAATCAGCTTTCCTTGCGGAATACCCCGACCGTAGTCGCGTACGCTGACACGCAGATTCTCCTCAATGTTTATCTCGATCCGTTTACCCGCACCCATTTTGAATTCATCGATGCTGTTGTCCATTACCTCTTTTAGCAATACATAAATACCGTCGTCGTTTTGCGTACCGTCGCCCAAACGACCGATATACATACCCGAACGGACACGGATGTGCTCCATATCGTCAAGATGACGAATGTTGTCTTCCGTATATTCTACATTGCCTTCGGGCATCAGTCCGTTGATTTCTTCCATAAACTCTTATTTAGTTGACGAGGTCTGCAGTTGACAAGTTGACGAGGGAAAGAGTCTGCTTTATAATGGTGCAAATATAGTGCAACCCCTTGTTTCCTTGTTAACTTGTCTCCTTGTCCCCTTTTTATTTAATTTCCTTAATATACGCCCTGCGCCGTTTATGCTGCTCTGTTTTAAAGTACTCCCATTGGGCTTGTACCTTGCCGTTCATCTCCAGCTCAGGGTTGCTCTCTGCAAATATAAAACCTAATTTTTGATAAACCGGAATTAAATCGGAAAATAGCAATGCGTTAACACCCTTGTTCTGGTACTCCGGCTTCACTGCAACGAGCAATAAATCCAACATTTTGGCACGGCGTTTCATGAAGAGAGCCTTCAGCAGATAATACCATCCGAAGGGCAATAACCGTCCGTGTGCTTTTTGCAAAGCTTCGGACAAGGATGGCATGGAAATACCTACGCAAATCAGTTGGTCGTCGGCATCCGTGATAAGTGTCACCATACGCAGGTCTACAATAGAAAGGTACATCTTCACGTATTGGTCGATCTGTCGTTGTGACAAGGCGGAATATCCGAACAGGGGTTTATAAGCTTCGTTCATCAGTTCAAAGATGGCCTGACCGTAATCTTGGGCAATCTTTTTCGCAGATGTATATTTTTTGATTTTGAGATTATACTTACGTTGAATGAGGTCGGAGATACGTTTGTGTTTGTCCGGTATGGCATCCGGAATATAAATTTTAAATTCTACCCAGTCGGCATCTTTTTCAAAGCCCATGCGCTCCATGTGTTGCGGGTAGTAAGGGTAGTTATAGATGGTAGCCATTGTACTGAGTTGATCGAAACCTTCGACAAGCATGCCTTCCGCATCGAAGTCTGTGAAACCCAAGGGGCCTTGTATATGAGTCATTCCCCGCTCTTTACCCCATTCTTCGACCGTGCGGATCAATGCGTCGGAAACTTCGGGGTCATCGATGAAATCGATCCAGCCGAAGCGGACATTCTTTTTATCCCAGGTCTGGTTGGCTTTATGATTGATAATGGCAGCTACACGTCCTACGATCTGATTGTCTTTGTAAGCTAAAAAATACTCTGCTTCGCAGAATTCAAACGCCGCATTCTTCTTTTTGTTGAAGGTGTTGAGCATGTCGTCGTAAAGATCGGGGACGGAGTAAGGATTGCCTTTGTATAGCCGGTAATTGAAGCGGATGAACCGTTTCAATTCTTTCATTGTGGAAGCTTTTTTGATTGTTATTGCCATAATTTTATGTCTAATGAGGGGGCAAAGATACATGATAATCTTTAAAATACCACTTTAAACATTATAAATAAGTACAACAGTATAAGCTATATAACAAAGTATCAGTATGCTGCCCTCAATGCGGGTAATGATCCGTTTGGCAAAGAAAAGCCCGAAAATCCAAAGCAGAATACTTGAACCTACCAGTACCAGCAGGTCCAGATTAGTGATGCCTGCCAGATGTAGGGGTGTAATGGAAGCGCTACATCCCAGTACAAAGAAAATGTTGAAAAGATTGCTTCCGATTACATTACCGATAGCAATTTCAGGATTCTTTTTGAGAGCAGCTACGATGGAGGTAGCCAGCTCGGGTAGGGATGTACCGCCTGCCACAAGCGTCAGCCCGATGACGGACTCGCTGACTCCCAGGCTGCGGGCAATACCTGTGGCACCGTCCACAAAGAAGTTACCGCCGATGATAAGCCCTGCCAGTCCACCTATTATATATAGGGCAGACCGCCACATGGGAAGTTGCTTGATTTCTTCGTCGGGTGTTTCCCCTTCTTTCTTTCCCTGAAAGGTGATTGCAAAAGTATATTCCAAAAAGATGATAAAGAAACAGAGCAATAGCAAGCCATCTGTAGTGCTGAGAATGTTTTCTGCACTATGGTCCAGCAATACATCATTGGCACAAATCAACAGCACGATGGAAGACAGGATGCAGAGAGGTATTTCTTTACGTAACGTATTTTGAGAGATGACGATAGGGGCAAAGAGTGCTGTGCAACCCACAATCATCAAGGTATTAAAGATGTTGCTACCTACCACATTACCGATGGCAATGTCTGCACTGCCTTTCAGGGCGGAAGATATGCTAACCGTCAGTTCCGGAGCGGATGTTCCGAAAGCCACGATGGTAAGTCCGATAACGATGGACGGTATATGGAAACGTTTGGCTATGGATGCAGCTCCGTCCGTGAGTCCATTAGCGCCTAAAAGAATGAGGAGAAGTCCCCCAATCAGAAAAAGAATATCCATGAGAATGCTGGTTTTTGTGCAAATATAATTAATTCCTTTTATGATAAGTGAAAAACATTCCGTATGTTTGATGCGTTAAACAATTTATAATTTTAAGTAACCTGATTAAGGACTTTTAATATGAAGGGAATTCGTGCGTTGTTTCTTTGGCTGTTGTTGCTGCCTGTGGGCGGAGCATCTGCCCAGTTGGTGGAAAAAGTTCGGGATATTCTGGGTGAAGATAGTTCAGCAGTAACTACTACCTCATTGAAGGCGGATAGCGATTCGATATATCTGTTGAAGGCGCGGCAGGACTTGGAGGTGGCGAGACTGAATGAAGCCAATCTCAGGATGGAGATAGAGCAGATGAAGCTGAAATATGATGCAGCAGACTCTTTGAAGCTGGCCAAACAGCGGTTGCGTATTGATTCGCTCAGAAGAATGACTCCGGGTGTTCCTGTGGTTGTGGAAGGTGACACCTTATATTACTTGTTTGCCAAGCGTGGCGGTCACACTCCCCAGCAGCGTGCCGAAATGAATGCGGCGGCAATTACGGAACTGGGCAAGCAATTCAATTTGCAGCCGGACTCGGTTTATACGAAAAGCAGTGATATTGTTACCGACCTGATGTACGGGAATAAAGTCCTTGCTTCATTTATTGATCAGGATGGTCTGTGGGAAGGCTGTTCACGCGACCAGTTGGCGGCTGCTAAGCGGAAAGTGATAGTGGACAAGCTGAAGGTCATGAAGGATGAGCATAGTCTGTGGCAGCTTGGTAAGCGTATTCTTCATTTTATTCTTGTAATTGTAGGCCAATTCCTGTTGTTTAAGCTCACTATCTGGCTGTTCAATAAGTTGAAAGCACGTATTCAGCGTCTGAAAGATACTAAACTAAAACCTATTTCTATTCAGGATTATGAGTTACTGGACACGCAGAAGCAGGTAAACCTGCTTGTCTTCCTGGCAAGTCTGCTGCGCTATGCCGTCATGCTGCTTCAGTTGATTCTGACGGTGCCATTACTCTTTGCTATATTCCCTCAAACCAAAGATCTCGCTTATAAGTTGTTCTCGTATATCTGGGATCCGATAAAGAGTATCTTCCTGGGTATAGTGGAGTATATTCCCAACTTGTTTACCATCTTTGTGATATGGCTTGCCGTGAAGTATCTGGTGCGGTTGGTTCATTATCTTGCCAGTGAAATACAGTCGGAGCGGCTGAAGATAGGCGGCTTTTATGCCGACTGGGCTATGCCGACGTTCCACATTGTGCGCTTCCTGCTTTATGCATTTATGATTGCTATGATTTATCCCTACCTGCCGGGCTCCAAATCGGGTGTCTTCCAGGGAATATCAGTCTTTGTCGGATTGATTGTTTCGCTGGGATCGAGTACGGTGATCGGGAATATCATTGCAGGACTGGTTATCACGTATATGCGTCCGTTTAAGTTGGGTGACCGCATCAAGCTGAATGATACGACGGGAAATGTGATTGAGAAGACACCGTTGGTGACGCGTATTCGTACGCCGAAGAATGAGGTAGTTACGATTCCTAATGCCTTTATTATGTCTTCGCATACGGTGAATTTCAGTCAGTCGGCACGCGATTACGGGTTAATTATTCATTCGGAAGTAAGTGTCGGATACGATATTCCTTGGCGGAAGACGCATCAACTTTTGGTTGAAGCGGCACTGAATACTCCCGGAGTAGTGGATGATCCGCGTCCGTTTGTGTTGGAAACATCACTTCAGGATTATTACCCGGTCTATCAGGTGAATGCATACATTAAAGATGCCAATCAGTTGGCACAGGTTTATTCTGATTTGCATCAGAATATTCAGGATCGGTTTAATGAAGAAGGTATAGAAATCATGTCGCCCCACTACATTGCTACGCGAGATGGTAGTGAGACGACAATACCTAAGGATGATCTTCGGGGGAAGAAATAACTTCCTCGGCACAAGGCAGTACTACTGTAAAGCGGCTTCCGATGTCTTCTTCTGAGTATAATTCAATGCGTCCATCCATCTTTTCAATGATGAGTTGGCAAATGGACAAGCCGAGCCCGACACCTTGGGAAAACTCGTCACGCTTGTAAAAACGCTCGAAAATCATCTTCTGTTCACTACGCGGAATACCCAATCCGGTATCTTCTACGTAGATGTGTACCTCCCCGCTACCGGGTGGACAGTGATAGCCCAGTTTGATGTAACCGTTCCTGGTAAACTTATTGGCATTGTTCAGGAAGTTGGTGAGTACTTGCGTCAGTCGCATGGGGTCTACGTTGATAAAGACATCTCCGCAAGGACACTCTTTGATAAATTCCAACGGAGCATGAATCAATACGCTATGGGTCTGATAAACTTCCGTAAGGAGATGGCACACCTTTTCCCTTTGGATGTTGAAAGATAAATTGCCTGATTCGATACGCGAAAGTTCCAGTACATCCTCCACGAGCTTCAGCAGCAATGCTGTGTTGGTGCTGATGATGTCTGCAAATTCTTGCTTCTCTTCCTCGGAAAGTTCGGGATCATTGACCAGCATACTTGAAAAGCCGGCAATGGCATTCAGCGGTGTGCGTATTTCGTGACTCATATTGTTGAGAAACGATTGCTTCAATTCTGCCTGCTCAGCCAGTTCACGAGCTTGTATCAGTTCCTCTTCATGGTCTTTCACTTCCTGAATGTTTTGCAGCAGGCCGGTGATGATGGGTTGGTGTCCGGAAGAGTGAATGGTGTTGTAACTGAATTCCCACCACTGATACTCACCGCTGAAACTACAGCGATATTGCCCTTTGTGCCGTTCCCGTTTGTCTACCATCGAATGATTTTTCCTGAAAGCCGGTAAGTCATCCGGATGTATGTAGGCCATGACTTCTTCCAGACGCAGGGAGTCGTGCGAATGGTGAATGAGTTCATAAAACTGAGAATCACAGAAAATGACTTCACCTTCTAACCGCCATACATAGGTAGAGTTTCCTTCGATGGCGAGCCTTAAAGTCTCATGTTCATATAGCAGACTATGCAGTGCCTCACGCTTACGCCTGCGTTCGCGAAGAAGACTGAATGTGAGCAGTAGTATGATGGTGAGAATAACGCAGGTTCCCAGAATGGAAGCTGCCAGGATGTAGTAATAGTAGCGCTCAAAGAAAGGAATGTACATCACGGTATAGTCATGCGGTATACTTTCGAGTGGTATCTGATACCGCTGCATCACATGCCAATTGATGACATGTTGTTTGGCGCATGGCACCACCTGCTGTGAGGGAATCTTTCCCTGAAGCCTTTCCTTGATACCTGTCGCCATGTATTTTATCTGATTCTCCAATGGGGTGAAGTATCCGCCCAGCATATAATCTTCGAGTCCAAAATCCTCATTGATAGCTTCGAAGGTAGGATTGTCGTAAAGCATAGCGATACGGCGGGTGGGATAATCACGACGGGTATAGAGGAATATGCTGTGTGCACTCTCTCCCAGCCACATCAGCCGGCGTATTTCAATGGAATCGCTCCGTATGCCCACTATTTTAGTAGTGTCCATCACCGACCTTATATTCTTCTTTTTCAGCAGGGGATTCACTACCTCTCTCTGACTCGCTTCATGGAAAGACTCGGAAAAAACGATAGTTTCATTGCTGATATTAATATTGCTCCCCTTTCCGCTGCATTGTTTCACCAAAGTGCGCCAGATAGTCCGGTCCAGGAAAAGGGAACTTTTCATCAGGCAAATGCGCGACTTACCCATAATGCTTTCTATCATGTGCACCGTGCGAAGATAGTCGGGTGGGTCGGAATAGCCGGTAACGTTGGGATACTGGCGGAGCAATGTTTCATTAGGAAAGTTCACACCACTGAACACTACTGGGATTTCCTTCACTGCCGGATGTTTGCAAGCCATCACCGAATAGGTGGCCTGATCATCGAGTACAGCCACCAGATTGGCTCCCCAGATAGAGGCATCATTCAAGAAACCGGCCATACGTTGGTTCTCTTTTGCTTCATTGTAGGCTTCACAACCCAGGTAATATTCGCGGATTTCGCAATGCAACCCTATGGTGCGCAGTTCTTTTTCTAATAGTTTATGGGCTTTTTCATTGATGCCGTATGCCTGTTCGAAGGAGTGTATTAAGGCAATACGATACACTTTCGTATGGGTCGGATAGAAGTACCATGCGATACAGAGTAAAAGTAACAGAATGAATAATATAGTAGCAGCAGTGTTTTTCATGCCAATGTATGTTTCCTTTAAAGAAACATGTACAAAGATATTTTTTTTTGAGATTTGCAGGTGATTCATGGAAAATTTAATTCAAAACCCGTGTAGTTATGAACTAAAACAAGAACAGAACAACATTGCATATTATTTACAGATAGCAAATGTTTAAGGAAAGGTAGTATACTTAACCTAATTCAGTCGTATAGTGAATGCCATTCAGTCGTATACTGAATAGGGTTCTATCGTATACTGAATATGGCTCGAAATATCACATTGATAATCAAAAAGTTACAAGGCGTCTATTTCTGTCAATAAAACTCAACAAATTATTAAAACATCATTGTACTTATGGGAAAACAATGAATCAAATGCTGAGCAATACTATCTCAATTCTCCTCCTCCTCGGAGGAGGAGTACCCCAACGGGGGGAGGTAGTAGGTGAGAAAATAATTCCTTATTTATAGATTCATAGGTACTTCTTGCTGTTTTTGTAAATATTTACCATCTGCATATAGGAGCATTTACCTCAGTTTTTATCGTGCCATCACTATTTCCGAATAAGGATAGTTGTCAGGAACCCGTTGCCAACCCTTCTTTACTAAGTCGTAAGCGTAAATCAGTCTGCCGCCTCGGTTAGTGTCAAACAATACATAGATTTTCATCGTCTCTGTATCTTGGGCAAGCATGGTTACTGAACGTGCCGAATTGGGGAATGTGGCGAAAGGTTCTTCCAGACTCATCGTTGCCTGGTTCCATAGACACAGATCTGTCTGGCCATCATCGGCTCTTACTACGGCATATCCACCGCTTCGTACGTATTTGGTAGTTCCGGTATCTTTTCCTGAGATTATTGTCCAGAAGGGAATGAGCGCGGTGGCTTGTATCGGTTCGCCGGTATATACTTTTCTACTGCTCTGGTTCAAGCTTAGTACGACGGGCGTGAAACTGTTGTTGCCGTTATCAGCCGAGAGCAGTAGATAACTGTCACCCTGTACGCCGGGATAGCGTGTCAGAGCTTCGGGTTTTATCTCTGCAGGTAGTTCGTAGCGGTAATTCAGAGTTTGGTCTATGTCACGGGTATAGGGCCATGATCCGATGGATGCCAGCATCATTTCATTGGCAGATATTTGTCTTACGGCTATTATGGAGCTTTGGCCGTTGCAGAGAGTCAATATATTCTCGAGTCCCATATCTTGCCAGAAATGCATGGAGAGATCGTAGCTGAATACTCTGCGTACTCCATCTTTAGTCTGTATTCCACAGAGGTTCTGACTCTCAGGAACATTTGCTACGCAGGAGAAATCTTTCTGGTCTTCTGTCAGTTTCACGATGTTTGTGGGAGTATCTGTGAAGTTTACATGCTCGATACAGTTATCATAACTCGTGCTGGAATGAGAGTTGACAATGCCGTAGAGTTGGAATTCTTTGGGCGCTTCACCGCTGGTAACAGCAATCTCACCAAGCGTCATGATGCCATCGGAACGGCGCAGATGTACCTTGGTGGTTGAAGCAGGGTAGTGTCCGGGCGCCAGGAAAGTGATGCTTGTAGCGGTCTGCTCTACCATAACAGGTGCTACTCCAAGGGCATATCCCTGATAGTTCAAGGCCGGTTCATCGGGGAGTGGCCAATAGATTTCGAACATAATGTCATCATCGGGTTGGAAACCTTGTGCTTTGATTGTGACCGGATCACCGGGCTTGAAGCTGGCTTGTGTGGGCATTACGATGTCGGTAACCAGAATCGGTTCTTTGTCTTCATCTTTGGCACATGCGGCAAACAATAGGCAAAGTAGCAGAAAGAGAGATAAGTTCTTCATAGCGTTTGTATTTTTGATGCGACAAATGTAGTGCTTTCTACTGATATTCTTCCTTCTTTTGTCTGATATTATACTTTATCCGGCTTAAACTTACAGAAGGGAAATAGTTCCAAATAATGGCTTTTCTTATGCTACTTTTCCTAAAAATAAATATTTTGCATAATAAATGCAACTTTATCCTTGATTATTTGGATACATTTATTGTATTTTATATCTTTGTGAGACAAAACGAGAACCTACTATTTTTTACAAACATAAACCAAATGATGAGAGTTAATCAATTACTTGGAATGGGTGCGTGTTTCGCTATGCTCGCACTGGCAGGATGCATGGATAAAGATGTTTATGATCCTGGTAAGGATCCGACCGTATTAAAGCCGGAAAGTGAATACTTCGATTTTACCACAACTACTAATGTGGCGTTCGAGGTCAACTATGGAGAGATTGGCAGTAATGCCTTAATAGAAATCTTTACAGAAGATCCAATCTCTTACAATGAAACAGGCTCGTTCGTTATTCAGGGTGAACCAGTTTATAAGATATTTGCGGATGCAAAAGGACGTTTCGTTGGCGATGTGGAATTGCCTACGGCTGCTAAAGTTGTGTATGTTTTCTCGCCTACCTGGGGTGTTCCCATGTGTGTGGAAGCGGATGTGGAGAATGGAAAGGTGACGGTGAACGAGACAGACGCTACTTCGCGGGCGGCAGCTGCTACACGGGCGAAGTCAGAACTGAGGTTGGTTACAGTCAATAATGCACAGAAAGTGTATTCCTTGGTAGAGATTGATAATAGTTATGGGGGAGTTGAGGATATCAATGAACTGATTGAGAAAGGTAAACTTAGCAATAAGTTTATCAGTAATGTACAGAAGGCCTTGTGGAAAGGTAAAACCACTAAACCCAGCAATCTGGATAATTCAAATTATGTGAGAAACACTGAGCATGTCAATACCACTATTGCAAAGGCTTATCAAAATGAACAAGGCCAAACCGTAACCGTGGAAGATGCTGAACTGTTCTTTACTTTCTTAACAGAGTCCGGTTGGTATCAGAACGTAGTGGGGTATTATTATTATAAGACCGACGAATGTCCTGCAACTCCCGACGGAGTGAAGAAAATCGTTATTTTCCCGAATGCTTCAATTGCAGGTAATGTACCTTATTTGAATTGGGGCGATAAAGTGCCGGGAGGAGCTACTAATTATGGTAGTAAAAATGCTCCTTTGGAAACCAACCGAAAGGTACAGCTTCTTTTCCAAGATGAGCAAGGGAAACTCTCCATGAAATTTCCAGCAGGGTATACCATCGGTTACTTTATTATTGCTGATGGTTTTAAATGCGGTAGTTATGGTCGTAAAGGTTCTATAGATACAGATAAGAGTTTCGTTTACTCTAATGAAGAGTGGAATAAGAACTATCAAGGTCAGAGAGCTCGCTTTATCTCTCTTTCAGCCGAAGGGGGTACTGTGGTCTATGGTGTAGAAGATGGTGGAGACAGCAGTTATAAAGATCTCCTCTTCTGTATTGATACGAATCCTAATGAAGCCATTCAAGATCCTGACCGCCCTGTCATAGATCCGGATGAACCGGAAGTCTCTGAAACCGAGAACACTTATTTGTCTTTTGCCTATGAGGATATCTGGCCTTCGGGAGGCGACTATGATCTGAATGATGTTATCATAGAATACCATCGTTCTATTACCTTCAATAAAGACAATTACGTGAGTGAGGTGAAAGAAACCTACGAACCGGTACAAAGGGATGATGCTGCTACCAACAGGAATGCGTTTGCCGTACAGTATGCTACAGATCAACGTGGCGAAATCGTTTTGCCGTCTGGTGCTGTGGATGAAACACAAACTAATTCTATTATTCTCTTTCCCAATGCTATGGATGTGAGAAATCAGAAGTTCGTGATTACCCGTACATTTGCTGCTGGTGCCATGAAGAAGGATGCCTTAAAAGTTGGAAATTCAGTACTGAATCCTTATATCATTGTGAATTATGAGGGAGTTGGAAAAGACAATCGTACTGAAGTACATTTGCCAAAGTCTAAAGCTACTAGCTTGGCAAATTCTGATCAGATAGGTAAAGAGGCAGATACTTACTATGTAAATAAGGATGGGAAACACCCGTTTGCCATTTCGATACCCGGTACTTTCACTCCTGTCACGGAGACAGTAATAATAGATAAAGAATATCCTGATTTTGAGAAATGGGTAGAATCGGATGGTAAAGAATATACAGATTGGTATAAGAATTATCAGAAGCCTGCCAACTGATATTTTCTCATTGGAAAAGTAAAAAGGAAAAGATAAATGAGAGGGTGTTTACTCAATTGCCAGGTAATGAGCAAGGAGTAAACACTCTCTTATTTTTGTGAAAAGCTTATTGTGAGTTGCGTGTTACGGTATGCAGTATGTTTCCTTTTTTGTCGATCATTCGTAGCGTCAGCGTTTTTTTGTCCGCAGATATTACGGAGAAACCCGGTTCAGGACTGCAGAATACGGTTCCTTCTGTCGGTTTCACCTTGCGTGCAAGGGAACCGGCTGAGTTGACAACGTAATCGATATTGCTTCCCGGTATGCGGATATGTTGGAAGTTATGAATGTGCCCGCAGATATACATGTCTACTTTGTGCTTACGGAGTATCGGATCGAGTCGCTTCTGCATATCCAGGCGTTCGCTGTCTTCTTTTGAAGTCTCTGCATAGATGGGGTGGTGTCCGGCTACGATAATCCAGTCTTCTTTGGCATTGGTCAGCACTGAATCAATCCAGGAGAGTTGTTTTTGCAAGTCTTGTTTGCACGCGTCGGGATAAGTGGCGGAGTCATTGCGGTATTTGTCCATCATGGGGGCTGTGTCTATCCAGATGATGCGGATAGTGATTCCTTTGTCCTCAAATGCTTTTGTATAGTAGCGGGCGGGCATGGTCCAGCGGCGACTGATGTTGGTGTAATCTAATACTGCTTGTGTGTTACCACGATATTCGTGATTGCCAAGTACGGGAAACCAGTCAATCATCAGTTCCGGGTGGGAGTAGATGAGTTCATAGTTTGTCATCCACAGCGGATCATTTACGCTGCGTACACCCTCGAAATGGTGTATATCTCCGGTGGCAACTACGAATTCGGGGCCTATTTCCTCAGCCATGGTTCCCATCAACTCGGCTATGGGCTTTTGGTCGTAGTAGCCATTACGACCGAGGTCATTGGCTACATAGAAATTGAATTTCTTGTCGAATATGGAATAATCTGCTATCTGTGCGATTGCCCAATTGCTGAAGAGGATAACTAAAAGGAGAAATAATACTTTTTTCATTATGATGTTTTTTTGATTGTTACTTAAATGGTTTACCGGTTTTTGCACCAAAAGGAAACTTTGCTCCGGCGCTATGCCGGTTATAAATTAATTTTCACGCCTGCATTTACCTTAATGCCGTAATGTTCGCTTTGCATTGTACGGTTCTTAGCACCTTGGTAGTAACGTAAAGGTTGGTTCAGCAGGTTGTTTGCTTCGGCATAAAAGGTTGTTTTCAGTTTCTTGCCGAAAGTATAGCTGGCATTGGCATCCATATAGTTTACAGCATCGTAGTAACGGTCATAGAATTTTTTCGAACCCATTTCGTCGATGAATGCGGATGCATAGTTGTAAGAAAGGTGGATACTCAGACCTGACTTTTCGAAGAAGAGAGAAGCATTGGCTGTGTGCTCCGGGGATCCCGGGAGGCGCAGACCGCTTTCATTCTCGCGTCCTTCGAAGTTGAAGTTATCTACCCGGGAATAAGAATAGGCGTATGTTCCGTAGAAACCGATGCATTTCAATGACGGGGCGATGAAACTGAAATCGCGCTGGTAGGCTACTTCCACACCCAGCAGATCGGTATTGCCGGAGTTACGCGGCTGACTGAATTTTGTATAAGTAGTCCCATTATAATTATAATTACGCAAAGTCTGCTCTACAATGAAGTCGTTGATCTTCTTGTAGAAGACACCGGCACTGACGAGGCCGATACTTTTGAAATAGTATTCACCACTCAGGTCGAAGTTATAGGAAAGTGTCGGCTTCAATCCCGGATTACCGAGAGAAATTTCGTTGTCACTGCGTTTAATTGTGATGTTAGGTGCCAAGGCGGAATACTTGGGACGTGCAATGGTGTTAGTGAACGAAGCACGTACCTTGAAGTCATCGTTTACATCATACTTTACCAGAACGGAGGGAAGCACATTCAGGTAACTGTCAGATTCGTAGGGTGTACGGGTTGTCTTTTCTTCGTCTGCATCAAACTGGCTGCCGGAATATTTCACATGTGTATTTTCCAGACGTAGTCCGAGCATCAGATCCCATTTCTTGCCAAGTTTCTGATCGAAGCGCAGATAACCCGCAGCAACAGTTTCTTTAGCCTTGAAGTTGGTGGCGAGTTCCTCTTGCACTTGCTCTTTTTCGAACAGACTTGCATTATTCAGGTCAAGTTCTCCCAAATACTCTTTGCTAACGAAGCTACCTACTTTATATTGATCTCCCGGAATGTAACCATCACGGTTCTGGTCCACTGCAGCAGCCAGACTGGCTTTGTCGAAACCTTTTTCATCCAGTGGGGTATATTCGTAGAAGTCAATCTCCTTGTCCTTAGTCTTATGCACTACTTTGGCACCAAAGCGCAGGTGATTTCTAAATTCCCCTTTTGTTAGTGGCAGGCTGAAGTCGAGTTTGAACTTAAAGTCTTTCTCCTGAATGTCTTCTTGTTGTTCGGTTACTTCTTTTAGACTGAAATTATCATTCAGATACATCGTTGAACCTTCTTGTGGAGTAAGCAGTGGTTTGCGTTCATCGCTCAGGTCCATATTGAACTTCTGTTTCTTCAACTGATAGTCAATGTAACGTTCGTTGGGACGTTCTTCGCTGGCTTTGGCGTAGTTGACACTCCATCTTGTATCCAGTTTGCCGAAGAGATGCTCGCCACCGAGGGTAAAGTCCATAGTGCGTTGGCGTTCCAGGCGGGCGTTGCGATTATCAGGTGTGCCACCTTTAGTTTGTACACGCATGGTACCTTTGTTATTGATAGAGCAGTATTCGTTACCATTGTCATCCTCTTCCAGATTGATACCTTTCACAGTGAGACGATAACGGTTTTCCCAGTCATTGCGATTATTGAAGATACCTTTGAAGGTGAGTTTGTGGTTTTCGTTAATGTCCCAGTCGAGGGCGGCGGAATAACTTTGACGCTCGCGGGTGACGTAGTATTGACGGACCTGGTAGTCGGTGATGCAGAGTTCTCCGGTTTCTACATCCTTGTCCCATACGAACTCAACATCATCCGAACCGGAAGGCGAGTTCTGGTAAGAAGCGGAAAGCATGACTCCCAGTTTGTCGTTGAAGAAACGGTCGCCGTAAGTAAATCCTAAATTCAACTGTGCTTTATCGCTAATCCAGTTGTAACCTGTTCCGGCAGTGGCACTGATGAAACGCTTATAAGGAGAGTTCTTGGTTACTAAATTGATGGAACCACCGATAGCATCGGCATCCATATCCGGGGTAACGACTTTATTTACTTCAATGGTCTGTATCATATCTGCAGGAATCAGGTCGAGCTGTACATTACGTGTGTCGCCTTCAGCAGAAGGAATCCGGTTGCCGTTGATGGTAACGGAACTCATATCTGCACTTGTTCCACGTACTTGTCCGAAGCGGGCTTCGTCCTGGTCATACTGTACGTTGATACCTGAAATACGTTTCAGTGCATCTCCAATGTTAGAGTCCGGAAACTTACCTACCTGATCGGCAGAAACCACATTCTTGATACCGAGACTATTTTTCTGTGAATTAATAGCGCGGCGTTGTCCTTGGAAGGCTCCACCTACTACTACTTCCTGAAGTTCAACTCCTTCGTTCAGCATAACGTCTTTCTCTAAAGTACGTCCTTCGGGAATCGTTATTTTCAATTCCACAGGTGAGTAGCCTACATAACTTACTTTTACGGTGTAAGTTCCCGGTTCCAGATTAGGGAAAGTGTAGAAGCCGTTGACGTCACTTGTCACCCCGGCATGTAATTTTTCAATGTAGATGGAGGCACCCGGAAGAGTTTGTTTCGAAGCATCAATGATGCGACCGCGTACAGTGCCTTGTTTTACTACGTTTGTTTTCTCGTCAGCTTTTGTCAGATTACTGGCTGTTGTAAATAAGAATAAGAGCGCAAATACTCTAAAAATGTGTTTCATACTTGTTATGATACGTTAATGAATTTGCCGCAAAAGTAGAGACATTGCGTTTCATACTTTTTGCGGCAAATTGAAGAAATGGTAACAAATATGATACATTTTGGTTACGCTATTCTATCGCAACACTATTTTTGTTAATCTGGTAGTTGATAATCTAAGAACAAGATTTTTGCATTTGGGACAGTTATTATCTGTAATGACAATAATCTATATCTACAAAACCATCTTCTCTTTTATCATTAAAACAATAGATTCCTATCCGGTCACCACGGTAGTTTCCCCATGTCAATTGGTACATCTCACCAAAAGGCAGAAAATTATCACCATCCAGACTATAGTAGTATTGGGACTTGCCATCCATGCCCCATTCTGTTCTGAACCAGACAAACTTGGAACGAATATGAATTCCTTTCGTTATATTGCCATTCTTTCTGTATTCAAGATAACAACTATCTCCTTCTTTCACTACACCAATGGCCGAGTGTTGGGAAGAGAAGTGGCAGAGTCCATTCTTCTAGCCATCCTGCATATTGGAAATATCCATTTTTATAGTTACATCGTTATTCTGTTTTCTAAAGGTGCGTTGCGTGAGTGTATTGCCTGCTTTTAATAAATTATTAGTATCCAAAGGTCGATAGGCTTTCAGACGCAACCAGCCTGGACGTTCAGTAAGGGAAAAGTAATCTTTTCTTGGTTGATAATTCCATTGCCACTGCGGAGCAAGATGGTCCTCATCGAAATCATCACTACGTTTGATATATAATTTCTCAGTATGTTTAAAAGGAATCTTTCCATCCCATTTCATTGTACCGATATTCTGAGGAAGCACTTCACCTAGTATGGGCCAATCCTCTACCCATGTAACAGGTAACAGACTGACAATTCGCCCGCTCCAATCTCCTGTTCCATGATGGGTAAGAAAATACCAGTTATTATCCTTTCCCAGAATAATGCCTCCCTGATTCGGTTCCATGGCTTCACAACTGGGTAATGCCAATTGTTTTTCTTCCTTATAGGGTCCTGCCAATTTTCTGGAACGTTTTGCCATGACGTAGCGTCCTACTCCTGGCTTATGTTCGCTGAAAATCAGATAATACCAGCCGTTCACCTTAATCAGCTTACTGGCTTCCCTGCCACTACCCGAATTAATGAGTTTCGCAGATTTTCGGTCAATGCTTTTCCCATCCTCGGACATCTTAAAAAGATAAGTCTTATATCCGTCGGCAAAATGAGTGCCGACAAAGTAAGCTTTCCCATTTTCATCCCACATTGCAGTGCAATCATCCCAACCGGGTTCGGAAAGCAACGGTGTCAGCGGCTCCCATGGGCCTTCGGCACGTGAAGCAGATGTCATAAAGTAGCCTTCGTCGGGGGTGCCGAAGAATAAATAAAAACGTCTGTTATAATGCCGGAGCGTTCCTGCCCATACACCCCGACCATAACGGTTCATACGGGTCCAGTGCAAATCTTCACTTATTTGTGTCAGATCATCTATTATATTTCCACAGATTTCCCAGTTTACAAGGTCTTTGGAATGCAGAAGCGTCATTCCCGGGGAGAATTGAAATGTGGAGGATATGGCATAATAGTCTTCATTCACTTTGATGCAGTCAATATCGCTGTAATCTGATGGAATGATGGGGTTCATGTAAGTTCCTTCCCCTTGATCACCCCAGCTTTTCCAGTTGCCCCACTCTATGGATTGCTGCCCCGACAGGTAAATGCTAAAGCAGGTACAAAAAAGTATTGATACCAGGTATCTCATAATAATTTCCCTTTTAGATTAATAAATATTCCATTCCCAGATTCCCGCGATTCCTTTTAAAATCTTTATTCGGAGATAGCGATATTTCTTATTCGGAGTATCAATGTGTGGTGACTGCATTTTTATATCTTCATGTCCTCCACAGACTTGCCATATCTTTCCATCGGTAGATCCTTCAAGCAGGTAGGCGTGTCCGGCTGTGGGACGTACAAAGTAGACTTCACTGTGATGTACCTTTTTAGCTATTCCTAAATCTGCAATAATCCAACTCTCATTATCTTGGTCGGTAGCCATCCAACGGGAGCCATTGGCACTGTCTATTGCAAAAGTCGGGACGAAATACTCGGTACGGCGGCATGAAGGGTCTTTCATCGGCTTGATGTGTAGAGGAACTTTTGTACTGGATGCGTAGATAGTATCTATCTTTATTTTTTTTCTCCTGTTTCACTTTCCGCAAGGCACCCACTCCATTCAGAGTAAGTCGGACGGGGCGGATTGTGCCGTCTTCATTGAACTCCAGACGGTTTACATACGTCTGCCGGTTTGTGCTGCGCCGACCAAATTCCAGATAAGCGAAATAGTAATCATCCGTCCCATCTGGATGAAAGACACAGCCATGCCCCGGGCCAAAAACGCCTTCTTCATAGTCAGTTGTAGAGACTATATCCTGTTCCGGGTATTCAAAGGGGTCCATAGGAGAAACTTTACTCATTACATAGGCGTATTGATATTTTTCATCTCCTCCAATGGTATATAGGTAATAGTATATGCCTTTTCTTTTAAAGAAGATAGGACCTTCAGAATATTCTTTCCGGGGAGTAGTAATAATTTGTGTAACTGAATCTACGGTGATCATATCTTTGCCCAGTTTAGCCACATGACGGCGTCCCCAAAATACATAAGTCTGACCGTCATCGTCAATGAAAACCTCGGCATCGATGCCACCGGGATCTTTTGTCTGCAATAAAGTAGAAGATGTGAAAGGCTTGTGGAACTCATCTTTTCCGCGAGCCAGCTTAAACGGGCCCTCGGGGCTATCAGAAACAGCCGGATACATATATCCATTGATGGTGGGATATATATAATACTTGCCATTGGCAAAGACGGCTTTACTTGGAGCCCAATATTTCTCTTTCATAGCAGAAGGGAAACAAGTACCTTCAAAGCTCCAGTGAACAAAATCCTTTGACTTCCACACAACAGGTGGTCCTGAAGTTTCTAATCCCTGACCATATCCGTCGGTAGTGGCATAGCAGTAAAACATACCGTTGATCTCTTGAATACTTGCATCTGCAATCATATCAGGTATCAGGGCATTACCGAAAGGATTGCTTACTTCTGTCTGTGCTGTTATTGGTTCTGAAATCAGAATGCCAAGCACTAAGCTAATAAAAATATTTATTTTCATAATATTGCAATACTTTTTGGTTAGATCAACTTTAAGAAAAGGCAAAGTAAAGCTTTTCTATCAACCAGAAGGTATAAAAACAAGCCATAAAAGGTATAAAAACTTTCATGACACGCTTAAATTCCCAGATGAAAGGATTTGAATATTATTCGTATAGATAAAACATTCGTTCCATTAATTTCCATTTTTCAGCCGAAGTACTTTCTGCGCCACACTCTTGGAATCTGGATACATAATTTTCCCATTCTGCTTGTCTGGGTAAGTGGGATAATTTATTCATGGCAGTTTCCCAATCAAAATCAAGTGGTGTTTCTACAATCATGAATAGCCTTGACCCTGCTATATATATTTCCATTTCTAAAATACCTACTGAACGAATGCCTTCCCTTATTTCTGGCCAAGCTTCTGCTTGGCTGTGACATTTCTTGTACATTGCAATTAAATCAGGATTGTTTTTTAAATCCATGGTCTGGCAATATCTCTTCACGG